>JGI24712J26585_10000233_pt1 | contig 47670 bp, 41 predicted proteins | sample BioPla3DNA2_FD_26585 | JGI IMG/M metagenome (IMG submission 26585) | reverse complement strand
CCCCCTTTTTATTTAATTAACACTCCATATCAAAAATGGTAAATTTTTCAGAGTGGGGGAATGTTATAACAAATAAGTGAAGTCTTGTCTGCCCCCCATTTATTTAAAATACCAAATAAGAAGTATGAAATAAGAAGTAAGATGTTGCTGTAAAGACGCAATGCTACGCGTCTCTAATATAAAACGTCATTCCGAAATCCGAAATTTATTTGATCACTTCACCCTTTTTGATAGCTTCCCGGTATAGGGAGTCTTTGTAATGGATGATGAATTGCGTCTTTTTTTGTTGCTGCAACATCAATCTATATTGTGCAAGAAGTTGGGGGTCATCAACCGGAACAACTCTGTTTCTGTATTCCAAAAATAGAATCAGATAGCGATAATCTTCATCAGAAATATCGGTCATCCGAAACTTTCCCATAATATCTTCACTATTATTGATTTCAAAGGGAAACTCCTGGTTAATGTAGTCAAATAATAGCCAGGATTGATCATCAATATAGTACTCGATTGTATCAGCGCAAATGTTTACTATTTGTTGTTTTTCAGCAATTCGCTTTTCTTCATTGAATAGAATCTCTTTCAAACGGTTGCCCACAGGTGATTTTTTTGACATCTTTATGTAGTTCAGTCTGACATACTCTTTTTGACGTGTCGCCGGGTCAACAAATTTTTCAATAAATTGATTGAGTTCCTTGTCTGTAACCTGAAATTGAGTAGAGTCTTGTGTCAATTTTTGATATAATGTCTCAATTAAAAGCTTCTTTTTCAGATCATTAATCTCAGTAGAAAAATTTTGTTCTCTAAGACTGAGAGATTGTTTGGCAGCTTGTAGAAGGAGCTTTTCTTCTACCCAGTTTTGAATGATCTGATCAACAAGAAGTGCAGTTTCTTCTTCAGAAAGATGATCGGGAATCAACTCCAGAACTTCAGATTTATATAGTCTGTAATGTGAATATTCAGCAACAATAGGATCCTTTTCATGTTTGCAAGATCCTATCAAAAAGAGTAATAGTAAATAGTAAAAAAATCTTTTCACCTATTTTTTAATGATTGCTTTAAACTGTTCTTCGTTAATGATAACCGGATATTTTTGTTTTAACTCCTCAATCCATCGTCTTTCCAATTCATTTTGATATTCAGTAATAACAATCGCTTTGATTTCATCAAAAGGCTTTTTATATTCATCTTTTATGGTTTCGTAGAATTCCATAATGCCAACAGTATCTCTTATCGCTTCATTCCAAACTTTAATGGTGTTGATTTCAAATAGAATCATTCCCTCACGGTACTCTGTCACCAACTCTTTGAATTCCGGATACTTGTTTTCTAAATTACGGTTTTCATAAGCCAGAATTTTATCTTGAACATAATATGGAAAACGTTCGTTTAAGAAGTTAATCAAGTCTCCATGAAACTCCATCCCCTGGAATCGGGAAATAAAACTGGCAAAATCAGCAACCGATTCAACCTGATCAGCATACGTGAAGAGAGGTGGAAGATTATCTATCCCATTCAATTGTGAAAGGTCAGTGTTGTCAGGATTACTGAAATAGTTAGCAGGGATATTTTCTGCTAAAAACTTAAATGCTTTTTTCTTATTTCTGTCTTTGTATTTGTACTCTTTTTTGAGTTTTTTAACTAAGGATTCTTTGCTCTTGTGAGAACGTTGATCTCTGCTGACCTTGTTTTTTATGTAGTTAATGCCGTGGTCAGTATTAGGATTGGCATATTCAATGTTTTCGATTTTCAGTATATGCCACCCCAAAATTGAAGCAACAGGCTCTGAAGTAAAATCCCCTTGTTTGGTTCTTAAACATTCCTGAATAAAGTTTCCGGGTCTTCTGTTAGCCTGGAAAGGTTCCAAAGCTCCTTCTTTATCTTTTGTTGCTTGATCTTCAGAGAGTTCCTTTGCTACGTCACCAAATGACCTGCCACTTTTTAGCTGACGATAAATCTCATCAATCTTGGTTTTGGCTTCGGTACTCATTGCCCCTTTTCTAGCCAATGTGTCGTTAATAAAAATCTGTTTTGCAAAAATTTTGGATATAGCCGGAACTTTATCCTGAACATAAATAATGTGGTATCCAAAGTTAGAGCGTACCGGCATGGAGATCTCTCCAACAGCAGTATTATATGCACGGTTTTCAAATGGATAAATGAGGTCAAAAACGGTAAAATAACCTAACTCACCTCTGTTTCCATATTGCCAACGTCTGGTGTACTCATTGTACGTATCCCTTGCTGATGGGTCATCAGAATATTTAACTGCCGCATCAAAAAACGAGATTTTACCCTTTTTAATTTGGTTTCGGATATCAATAATTTTTTTATACGCTGTCAAACTATCCTGAGGTGTAGCTGTAGCAGGACAATTAATCAGGATGTGTGAAGCACGAACATGATATTGGGCACGCTCAATAGCTTCTTCAAGCAACTCCTTGGTTACCTCTTTGTCAATTAAATATTGTTGTGCAGATTGAGATCTGTAGGATGCCAACTCCTTCAAAAAGGTTTCACTTGTATCTATTCCTTCCTCATATCCTTGCTTTACCTTTAACTTAAAGTTAATATATAGCTCCAAGTATTCTTGTAATTCCTCTTCCGTAGCTTTAGTGATGTCGTTGTTCTTATTGTAAGCATTTACGAACTCTTTTACAGTTACGACATCATTCCCGTATTGAAATAGGATAGGTTCTTGTTTCTGAGCATAAGTGGCTGAAACAAAGCAAAATAAAGCAATGAATAACCAATGTTTTTTCATCTCTATGTTATGTGTTAGTTGTTTAAAATATTAATCGGCAAAGATATGTATATTTTTTCACTTTGAACTATCGAATAGTTCAGTTAGTTGAAAATTTATTCCATCAAAAAGTCCCATATCACTCATTTTTAATTCAGGGATTACCAACAGACCCATAAAAGAGAGCGTCATAAATGGTGCTGTAAGGGGAGAACCTGCTTTCTGTACCGCTTTGTTAAGTCGTTGGTACTGTTCGCTAACCCAATCCGCATTTTGATCACTCATCAATCCTGCAATAGGTAAAGGTAAGCTAATCAGTTCGTTATCATTTGTATAGAGGATCCCTCCTTGGGTGTCGATAATGCCTTGAATAGCACGAACCAATGATTTATCATCGCAACCTACAGCAATAATATTATGACTGTCATGCGCAACAGAAGACGCAATAGCTCCCTCTTTTAATCCGAAATTTTTGACAAACCCTATAGCAGGTGCCTGTTCACTATAACGGTTGATAACGATAATTTTAAGGTAATCACGCTCTAAATCAGGTACGACATATCCATTTTTAACCAGAGGTTCATCGATGATTGTTTTTGTAAATATTTGATCCTGAAATAGTTCAATGATTTTTATTTTTTTATTTTGTGTTGGTACACGGAGCTGTTCTTCCTCGATTTTTTTAATATTGAATTTATTTATGGAATTAAAAAATAAGGGGGGAAGGACACTCATACCTCCTTTGGCAACCTTCTGACCCCGAATGTACGTTTCAAGCACCTTCATAGTTTCCCAATGGTCCACAACGATAAAGTCAGCACTGTCGCCAACTTGCAACATTCCCACAGCTAAGTTATAGTGTGTAACAGGGTTATAGGTAGCGCATCTCAATAAATCAAAAAAGTCATAACCTAATTTTAATCCTCTGGCAATCAGTAAATTGATATGTCCCTCTATCAAGTCGTCAGGATGCTTGTCGTCACTGCAAAACATCAACTGTTCCGGGTATTTTTCAATAAGAGGAATCAGTGCATCAAAGTTTTTGGCGGCACTTCCTTCGCGGATTAAGATTTTCATTCCCAATTTGATCTTTTCCTCCGCCTCATCGAGTGTATAACATTCGTGGTCAGTCGTTATTTGAGCTGCATAATATTTTTCCAGTGCCTCACCTGTTACCATGGGCGCATGCCCATCGATAGGTTTCTGATATTTTTGAGCTAATTGGAGTTTCTGGACAACCATTGGATCATCATGGATCACACCGGGAAAGTTCATCATTTCCCCTAAATGGTTAATTTCCTGCATTTGTAGCAGTTGCTCTAACTCTTCAATCCCAATTTGAGCTCCGCTGGTCTCAAAAGAGGTAGCAGGAACACAACTGGGTGCTCCAAAATGGAAATAGAAGGGAGCCAGCTTGCCATTCTCAATCATCCATTTTACTCCTTCTACTCCTAAAACGTTGGCAATCTCGTGTGGGTCGGAAATAGTTCCGACAGTTCCATGTGTAGAAGCGATGCGGGCAAACTCATAGGGAGTAAGCATGGAACTCTCAATGTGAATATGAGCATCAATCAGTCCGGGTAAAATAAAATGAGATGAATCATTTTGTTCCTCCCTGATTGATTCAATAATACCATTTTGAACAGTAATTGTCCCCGGATAAATCCTCCTTTGAATAGGATCCACAATTTGTCCTTTAAATTCCTGTTTTTCCATTGCTTAATTAAAAAAAGAAGGTGATACTAAACAAAAATCGGAAATTGGACAAATAGTAATAAGATTTATCAAGATCGATTTGTCCATTAGGAGTTTTCTCTAATCCGTAAAGTGCTTTTGTCCATTCAGGTTCAAAAGCAAATTGTAATTTATTATGCATGTACTTCACACGTGGACTGATACGATATAGCTTCCCGATTTGAGTTGCGGTTCCAAAATAAACTATGGGGTTGTTGTAATCTTGAACCATATCCCAGGAACCTAAATTTTCACAGATGCCCGTTAATATTCCAAATTCCCACTTTTTATTCACCCAATACAGATCTGCTAAATAGGTTACAATATTGAGATTGGTATAATCAAAATCTACTCCCATATTAATTGTTTCATTGGGATTATACTCTTTGATGGCATAGCCTCCAATCATGGTTAAGTCTGTTGTGTTTTGTGCTAATGTTGATTTTAATTTGATTCCGATTTTGCGTTGAGTATCAAAATGATATCCATAATGGAAAAAAGCTGTAAAAGAGGTTGATTTGAGTTTTTTGTTGGTTGCAACATTATCTCCGGTTTCTAATCTGGGAACTATTTGTTTATGATCAATACCTATACCGGTATAAACTTCGTGGACAATTTTTTCATCATCTCTTTTCTGATAATCGATGATATATTGTAATCCCATGCCCGGTATGGCACTATTTCTGAGATATTGAGTAGATCTGTCGGCAAATCCATAACTTTGTTGGTCTCTTTGAGCATACAAATAAGCCATAAAATAATTGTTTGGGGCTATTCTTTGGGTTAATCGGAACTGAGGTGCCCTGCCGAAAGGTTGAAAAGGCGCACCGGTATTTCCTGAAACGGTAGATGGTAAGATCCTTTCGGTAAACAGAGGATGCCAGGTTTGTCCGATAACTAACTCAGTTTTTTGCCAATTCATTTTAATCAGGGAGTGTCTCAACGTAAAGCCATTCAAGTCCTTGTCGGAAACTCCCATAAACCAACCTTCAATCATACCGGAAAGTTTTGCCCCAAAAAGATCCGGAGCATTGACTTTTAGGGTTAAACGCGTATTCATAGCAATAAAGTTAAAGCTAGTCCGATCATTGAGATCAACAAAATGAGCGTCAAAAATTCTATCGGCAGGATAAAGATAGGTGCCCCCATCACTGCCTTCAACCGGCTTACGGGTGTCCCAAAAAGCATCGGTTGAAATGAGACCACTCCATCGTAAAATCCATTGATTTTGATCAGAATGGTTTAGGTCTTCAATAGTAGTTATTTTTGAAGCAGAGAAAGTAGAATCTCTGAGAATAGGATTGCTCCAAGCTAATAAAGTTATTGAGCTCAGTAGTACAAGTAATGAAATTTTTCTCATAATTAGGTTATTCTTCGTTTGAAACTTTCTTTTTTCTATGATATAAATATATTGACACAAAAATATTGAAAAAAACTCCGTAGAGGATGATTGATAAGGAGTAGAATAATGAAGCTGCAAAAGAGTTGGTGAATTGCGGGATTTTCTCTTTTTCTGCTTCAAAACGAACTGTGAAAGGAGAGAATGACTTCCCTTCTTCCGGAATAGCGGCAATAATAGCATGAATGTATGGAGCAATAGTATCATCTTTAGGGATTTGAGGGATGTAAACATTAAGGATAGAGATCCAGTTTTTATGAGCATAGTCATCGAATTTTTCTAAAGTAATTTTTTGAGAAGTGTCAGTAGGATGAGATATTTGATACTGGTGCATTTGGGTAATTTCATCGAGATGTGCCTTTAAAATCTCTATTCCCGTAGAATCAATGACACCCTGCTCTAAAAGAGTATTTTGTTTTTGAGTTATAAACTCTTTTTCTGCAATGAGGTACTGATCCATAAGTTGAGTAGTTATTGAGTCTTTTCCCAATTTATTTTTGTATTCCTCAATATTTTTTTGATTAATTACCTCCATCTGTTGAGGGGCAATCAATCCATATTGAATGTTGAGATAGATAAAAACTACAAAAAAACTAACAAAAATTAAAAGTAAACCACGGGCAAACGATTGAGTAAAGGTTATTTCATTGTTGAAACATTCTGATTTTATCTCTTTAAGCCCCATGTAGAGTATCCCAATATATAATAGAACATTGAATAGATCAATAACCGGACCAAAGGCGTAAAAGTCAAATCCATCAGAGAACAATTTAGCTAATTGAAGAACCGATAGTCCTACCCCCAGGAGGAGTCCCCATTTGAATATGATTTGGGTTTGTTTTTTCATAATTTAATAATTTTGGGTTGTCAAGAATAAACTCTTTTGATCAACTTGCAAAAATAGTTTATTTTTTGGAATAATGTGAAGAGGAAATTGTAAGTATTAGACATACACTATGTTATCGAATAAAGTTAGTGCCAATCTTCTTCACTCTTTCTGGAGCCGGGAACTGTTCTTTGCCATGTGCAATCAGTTTGAGGGTCCAACAAAAGTTTCGCGCTAATACAGCAAGCGTTTGGAGTCCCTCATGATCTTCCAGCACTTCTCCCGGTTTACTTCCATGTAGTACATTCCAGTAATTAGATGCAGGAATGATCATTTCGGAGTAGAGCAGGTAGTTGTTCAGATCCAAAAAGGCATTGCTTCCACCGGCACGTCTGGTCACTACAACAGCAGCTCCTACTTTGTGTCTGAATAGATGTCCGTTGGACCCCGATACGTAAAACATACGATCTAAAAAGGATTTAAAAGTACCATTGATGGAGGCATAATAGACAGGTGATGCAATAATGATTCCATCCGCTTCTTTGGCTTTTTGAATCATCTCATTCACAGGATCTTTGTCGAAAACACAACGTTCATTTTTGTTAGTGCGACACGTACCACATGCCATGCAGCCTTGAATAGTGCTGTTTCCTATATGGAGGATTTCGAAGTCAACCCCATTTTGTTCAAATATGGGTTGCATTGACTGAAGTGCGTTGAACGTGTTCCCCCCCTTTTTTGGAGATCCATTAAAAGCAATAACTTTCATCTTTTTCATAATTTGTAACTATTTAGTTTGATTTGAGTTTTTTATTGTGGTATAACGACAAGTTGTGAGTTTTCAAAGCCAACTACTTTGATCGGTGTGTCCCTCTCAATAACCCCTCGTTTGGCTACCGCATCATATTGAGTTCCATCAATTTCAATTTTACCCGCCGGTCTTAAAATAGTGACAGTAATACCCTCTTTTCCAACTAATTGATGCCATTCGACATTTTGAGAAAGATATCCTTCCTCCTTGTGCATTTCAGTATTGAGTGCAATGGTTCCAAATGGAGTACGCATTAAAATTAGTTTCTTTCCCAGCCAAATAGAGAGCCCGAAGCCGGCAGCAAGCGCAACCACTACTATCATAATGGATTGGAATATGGTTGAGGGTGGGGTGAATTGAAAATTAAACTTGATATTAAAGATCATGGCGAGAATTAGTGAGGTAACCATCAGGACAATTCCGGAAACTCCGACAATTCCAAATCCCGGAATCACAAATATTTCTACCAGCAGAAGAACCAATCCGACAATAAAGAGCAGGATTTCCCAATGGGCGGCTAATCCATGAATGTAATGGGGCGCAAAGAAGAGTAAGGCTGCCGTTATAGCGACAATCAGAGGAAACCCTACACCCGGTGTTTGCAACTCAAAATAGATTCCCCCAATAATTGCCATGATTAAAAGACCACTGACGATGGGATTTATCAAAAAGAGAATAAAGCGATCGACCCATGAGAGTTCTTGTTCTACAAATTTATAATCGGTGATGTTATTGATCTCCATAACCTCTTCACGGGAATTCACTTCTCCTTCACAAAAACCATGAAGTATCGCTTCCGATGTGGTAAAAGTGAGGACTTTGTTAGAGTCAATAATCCCTTCAATGTATACATCGGGATCAACCATAGCTTGCGCAATGTCAGGATCTCTCCCTTTTTTCTCAGCTGTAGATCTCATTAATGATCTCATGTATGACTGGTATTTGTCAGGCAAAACTGTTCCCTCCTGATCAACAACAGAAGCAGCACCAATAGAAGCACCGGGAACCATGTAGATGCTGTCACAAGCAATGGAAATCAATGCTCCTGCAGAGGCTGCATTCACGTCAATGAAAACATAGACAGGAATCTCGCTTTTCATCAACAGAGTCCTGATTTTATCAGCTGCCTCCAACTCACCACCAAACGTGTTTAAACGTAAAAGAATGAGATCAGCATTCTGTTCTTTAGCATCCTTCAGTGCTAACTGAGTTCGTTTTAAAGCAGGTTTGGCAATGACATCATCAATTTCATAATAGTACACTTTTTGATGATTTTGTGCTATTGTACTGATTGTGAATAGCAAATAGGTCAATAAGGCGATAATTCTTTTCATCTTCTATGTATAAATTCAACCTACAAAGTTATAAAAAAATATCATAGGATAATCTGTCATTTTTTATATTTAAAAAGGGTATCCTAATGAGTTTACATTTATTGTTGAGAAATTATCGATTTATTCGGATGAAATCAGGAATTTGTATTCATTGATTTGTTTATATCAGAAGAAATAAATCTTTGAAAATATTTTTTGTTTTTCAGTCAATATAAGCATTTTTTTTCGTAATTTTGCAGATTGTAAAATTTAATAAATTAAGTAAAAATGAAAAAAATAATTAGTACACCTAATGCACCTTTAGCAATTGGACCTTATAGCCAAGCTGTAGAAATGAATGGAACTTTATACATATCAGGTCAGATACCTCTTGATCCTGCTACCGGTAAGATCGTTGAGGGAGGCATAGTAGAGCAAACAGAACAGGTTATGCGTAATATTGGCGCGATTCTCGAAGCTGCAGGATATACTTTTCAAAATGTGGTAAAATCTACTTGTTTACTCAGTGATATAGCTAATTTTAAGGCTATGAATGAAGTGTATGGAAATTACTATAAAGAAAATTCACCTGCCAGAGCAGCTTTTGCTGTGAAAGATTTACCTGCTGGAGCTTTGGTGGAAATTGAAACTATAGCGATGAAATAGTATTGATTTACTAATCTACTTTAGAATTAAAAATAAAAGGGGGGGAAGGAAGTTTATTTTGTATTGTAACTTTCTTACCTAATGAAAAAAATTGTATCTTTGTAGGTTCATTTATTAAATAATAAAGAACTAAAACTACGTTAAATATTTCAACAACTACAACTAACATGGAAGAAGGAGAAAAAATTATTCAGGTAAATATCGAAGATCAGATGAAGTCAGCTTATATTGACTACTCTATGTCTGTTATTGTATCTCGTGCTTTACCTGATGTTCGTGATGGATTGAAACCGGTACATAGAAGAATATTATATGCAATGTGGGATCTGGGTATAACATCAGGAAAACCCCACAAGAAATCTGCAAGAATTGTTGGAGATGTATTAGGAAAATACCACCCTCATGGGGATACTGCTGTTTATGACTCAATGGTTAGAATGGCACAACATTGGTCCTTGAGATATCCTTTTGTTGATGGACAAGGAAACTTTGGATCTGTCGATGGAGATAGTCCGGCAGCTATGCGTTATACAGAAGCAAGAATGAGAAGGATTGCTGAAGAGATGCTGGTGGATATTGAAAAAGAAACTGTAGATTTTTCAAATAACTTTGATGACTCATTGCAAGAACCAACAGTGTTGCCTTCAAAAATACCAAGTCTTTTAATTAATGGTTCATCAGGAATTGCTGTGGGAATGGCCACTAATATGCCTCCCCACAATCTTTCAGAAGTGTGTGATGGTATTGTTGCTTATGTTGACAATCAAGAGATTACTATTCCGGAATTGATGGAGTATGTTAAAGCACCCGATTTTCCAACTTCCTGTATAATTTATGGTTATGACGGAGTTCGGGAAGCCTTTGAAACAGGTAGAGGTAGAGTCGTAATGCGGGGAGAAGCAACTATTGATGAAGAGTCTGATAGAACAACTATAACAGTCACAAGCTTGCCCTATCTTACTAATCCATCTGATATGATCAGAAGAACAGTAGAACTGATCAGAGAAGATAAAATTGACGGTATTTCTAATATTGAAAATTTATCAAGTGATAAGAATGGGACTAAAATTATCTATGAACTGAAAAAAGATGCAGTACCTAATGTAGTATTGAATAAACTATATCAATATACTGCACTTCAATCCTCATTCAGTGTTAATAATATAGCTTTAGTTGGTGGAAGACCTGTTTCCTTGAATCTAAAGGATCAGATAGCAGAGTTTGTGAAACACAGAATGGAAGTGGTTATTCGGAGATCGCAATTTGAATTGAGAAAAGCGAGGGAAAGAGCACATATTCTGGAAGGATTGCTGAAAGCACTGGATATTATTGATGAAATTATTGCCTTAATCAGAGCTTCCAAGACCGTTGCGGATGCTGTACAGGAATTAATGGCGAAGTATGAGTTTAGTGAAAGACAGGCAACTGCCATTGTTGAAATGAGATTAAGACAGCTCGTAGGATTGGAAAGAGATAGACTGCAAGCTGAATATGATGAGTTAATCAAAAAAATAGAATATCTTGAGCAAGTGTTGTCGGACGAAGAGCTGAGAAAAGAGATTATTAAAGAAGAAACATTAGAGATGAAACTCAAGTATGGAGATGAAAGAAAATCCAGAATTGAGTATTCCGCTTCAGATTTTAGAATTGAAGATACGATTGCAGATGATGAGGTTGTTATCACTATTTCTCACCTGGGTTATATCAAAAGAACATTACTATCTGAATATAGAGTTCAACATAGAGGTGGTAAAGGCTCTAAAGCTTCAGCTTCTCGTGATGAGGATTTTATCGAACATCTTTATACCGCAACAAATCACAACTACCTTCTTTTCTTTACAGAAAAAGGAAAGTGTTTCTGGTTAAGAGTATTTGAAATTCCGGAAGGAAGTAAAACATCTAAGGGTAGAGCGATTCAAAACTTGATTAATATTGAGTCTGATGATAAAATTAAAGCGGTAATCAATGTGGATAACTTATCAGATGATGACTATATTAATAACAACTACATTATCTTGTGTTCAGAAAAAGGAATTATTAAGAAGACTTCATTAGAAGCTTATTCCAGACCAAGACAAAATGGAATTATTGCGATTACCATTAAGGATGATGATCATCTACTGGAAGCTAAACTGACTAATGGAAGCAGTGAAATTATGATGGCTCTTTACTCCGGTAAAGCAATCAGATTTAGTGAGAAAACTGTCAGACCGATGGGAAGAAATGCTATGGGAGTGAAGGGAATTACTTTGGGTAATCCTGATGATTATGTGGTTGGAATGATTTGTGTTGATAATGATCAGTATGATATTTTGGTGGTTTCTGAGAATGGTTATGGTAAAAGATCCCCCTTGGAGGATTACAGAGCTACCAATAGGGGAGGGAAGGGTGTTAAAACAATTAGTATTACTGAGAAAACAGGTGGATTAATAGCAATTAAAAATGTTACAGATGAGGATGACCTGATGATTATTAACCGATCCGGTATTGCTATTCGCCTTCATGTAGATCAGTTAAGAGTAATGGGTAGAGCTACTCAAGGAGTTAAATTGATCAATCTGAATGAGGATGATGTTATTGCCGCTGTATCTCAAGTTCCAAGAGAAGAAGATGAAGAGGAAAACGATATAGTGACAGATGAAACTGAAAATATGAATTCAGTTGAAAATACAGAGAGTGATGAATCCGAATCAATTTCAGAAAATGAATAAAATACTGAACCTATGAGAAATAAGTTAGTCATTCTTTCTTTACTGATTTTCTCTTTTCTTTCAGTAATGGCACAAAAGCCGTCACTGAACAGAGCCTATAATGCCTTTGCCAATGGAGATTATTTTGAAGCAAAAGAATTGATAGATCTTTGTGTCAATGACCCTAAACTTTCATCTAAAGCATTAACCTATTTGTATAAGGGTAACATTTATCTTTATTTAGCTAATCATGAGTATGAGAAAAAAAGAGAAAATGAAAGCTATATAATCCAGTTTCCTGATGCACCGGTTCAAGCTTATGATGCCTTTATTAAGACTCAGACTATGGATAAGCAGATTGATGCTTATAATATATTGACACCCGATGTTGCATTACCATCCTTGTACGGATTGCTATATGTATATGGAGTGGATGAGCTGATAGCAGAAAGATATCAATCTGCAAAGAATGTATTGGAAAAAGCAATCTATTGTTATGAGTTAAAAACACCTGATATTCCTTTGCATGGTGAGTTGTATTTTTATTATGCATACACATTAGAAAACTTAAAGGATCCTAATGCACTTCCTTTTTATGAAAAGGCACTCAATGATGGGTCAGAAAATCCTAATCTGTTTCTACGTTTGATGGAGTTATACAAGTTAGCAGGAACGCCGGAAAAGAGTGATCAGTTGTTTGAAAAGATGAAGCAAGTTGAAACTCAGGATCCGGCTCTTTATTTGGCAGAAATAGATTACCACTTTTATAAAAAGGATACGGTAAGAGTGAAAAAAATGCTTGATGAGGTTCCAGCTTCGGTTTATGGGAATCCTGACCTCTTAGTTAATATAGCTAACTTTTTTATTCAGCTTGAAGAATATGATGATGCAAAATCCTATTTAACCAGGGCACTTCAGTACGATAAAGAAAACTATATTATACTTTATAATCTGGGCGTTTGTTATTACTATTTGTCTGAGGAGAAATTCAAAGAGTATAATGAAATGGATTATACAGTCCAAATGGAGGAGATTACCAGAATTAAAAAAGAATCTAAGGATTTGCTTGCAGAGGCAGAATTTTATTTTGAGAAAGTAATTTTAAAAGAACCTAATGATTTAAACGTTTTAAATATTTTAAGGTCCATATATGGGAGGAACGATTCCCCTAAGTATGATGATATAGTAAAAAAGATTGAAAGTTTAGAAAACAAATAACATTATTGACAAACATTTTAAAACATGAAAAAATTATTTAGTTTAATTGCTGTGTTAATGTTTTTCATTACTTCCCTGTTAGCTCAGGATTGTTTGAATGATATACATTACACCATTGTGAATCAAAATGCTCCAGGAAAGGCTAAAAATCAGTTTGACAGGAAATGTATGCCTGGAAATGAAGGAAATGCCAGAGTTTGGTTGATGAAAGCCAATGTTTATGTGAGATACTATTTGTATGAACAAGGATTGAAAGCAAAAGATCCATCGTATAAAATTAAACAACCAGACATTATTCTCGAAGTTGTTGATGCATTTGCCAAAGCTATTCAAATAGACAAAAATGTACAACCGATGAGAAACATGTTGGGTGCAATGGAAGGACAAAGAGAGTGTGCCAGGGATGTTGAAGTGCTGGGAGATAAATATTTTGATAATGAAGATTATGATAAAGCGTTGGAAATCTATGAAATAGCCTTGAGATGTTATCGTATTCAAACTGAAGATAAAAAGCTTAATGAAGTTGATATATACAGAATTAACTATAATTTATACGTCATTTATAAGATTAAACAAGATCTTGAGAACTATAAAACCTATTTAACTCGTGCGTATGAGTCTAGGGAGAATACAGCTCCTGTAGTGTATCGTGATATGTATTCATACTACCTTTCAGTGCAAGATACAGTTAAATGTGGTGAAGTAGTGAAGAAAGCAAAAAGAATGATTTCGGATACGCTACCCGCATATTATGATATTCAATTACTTGAATTAAACTATTTGTATCTCACTCAAGAAGAATCAACTCTTAAGGCAAATGCATTACAAATGCTTCAAAATCATGCTATTGATGAAGAAAATGAAGCTAAATTTGTTGAGTTAATGGAGTATCTGATTAATGTTGATGCAGATAAAGAACTAGGGGAGTTTGTGGATCAATATTTAGAGAAATATCCTAATAGTGCCTCATTCACCGCTTTTAAAGCAGACCTCTACCAAAAAGAGGCTGAAAAAATTGAAGATGAAAGACAAGAGATAAGATTATCTGATCGTAGTAATAACGAAAAAATTAAGCTACAAGAAGAATTGATAGCTAAAAAGGAGGCTGTATTACTACAGGCTCATGATTGGTATCAAAAAGCTTATGAATTGAATAGTGACGATATTCATACAATTAGACAACTATATAAGCTTAAAGTTATGTCTCACTTACCAATAAGTGAAGAGCTGCAAGAAAAGTTTAATGCTACTCTGGGAGGAAATTAAAAAGGTACTCACAAGTAAAAAAAAGGCTATTCTACACAAGAATAGCCTTTTTAATTTTTGAACTAATCTAATACTTATGAAAGCGGCGCTAGTCCCAAGATTTCTCTTGCTTCAGCAGGAGTAGCAATTTCTCTTCCAAACTCTTTAGCTAAACGAACCACTTTTTCTACTAATTCTCCGTTAGATTTAGCTAAAACTCCTTTTGATAAGTAAACATTGTCTTCAAATCCTACTCTAACGTGTCCACCATCAATGATTGCGGCTACAGCAAGAGGAAATTCAAATCGCCCTATACCGGCTACAGTATATGTAGCATCAGCAGGAATACTCTCTCTAAGGAAAACAAAATCTCTTAACTCTCCTGTAATACCACCATTTACACCCATTACAAAGTCAAAGTGCATTGGGGATTGGATAAATCCTCTTTTATGCAGTCTGAGAGCCATATCTATCATACTTTTATCAAAAACTTCTATTTCTGGCTTGATTCCCAATTCAATCATTCGTTTACCGAAATACTTGATGGTGTTTTCTGTATTAATAAAAATTTCATCTCCTCCAAAATTGAGGGTTCCGCAATCTAAAGTTGCCATTTCCGGTTTTAATTCGGTGGGTTGTAACCTTTCATCATCAGTCATTCCCACTGCACCACCAGTCGAAGGTTGAATAATGATATCCGGAATTTCTTTTTTAATAGCGTCAATAGCTTCTTTAAAGCGTCCTTTATCCTGTGTTGGGGTTCCATCATCCCAGCGAACATGCAAGTGAATAATTGAAGCGCCGGCATCATAAGCTGATTTGGCTTCACGTACTAATTCTTCAATAGTATAAGGAACTGCAGGATTGTGCTCTTTTAATACTTCTGCGCCACAAATTGCGGCAGTAATAATTAATTTTTCCATAGTAACTTTTTTTCTTAATATTAGTGTTGAATTCTTTGATTTTTCTTAGGAACTACACAAGTTCCGGAAGCTCTGCATACAACAACAGGTTCTGCTAAAACGTCAGCAGCAGAGTCAGAAATGTCAGCTCTGGGAGCAATCACTTTTCTAGCCTCAAAAGTCATTTTTCTGGAACTACTTCCGGTTGAAACGATTTCACCTGTCGCTTCAATAAAGTCACCGGCAAAAACCGGAGCTAAAAATTCTACATTGTCGTATGCTACAAAGAGTCCTTCATCACCATCGTGAATAATTAAAAGTTCGGTTGCAACATCACCAAACAATTGAAGCATTTTTGCTCCATCAACTAAATTTCCACCATAATGCGCATCTTGAGAACTCATGCGTAATCTAATCATTGATTTTGCCATTTTTATATATTTAAAAGGTTATTAATTGTGTTGAACGATAAAGTCAACAAAGATATTTTGTGTATGAACTTGTTCCATTGGAATACTTCCGGTTTCAACAATCTCTTCCGCCTCTGCAATTACAAGATCACAAGCCATAGCCATTAATGGGTTAAAGTTTTGTGTTGTTCCCTTGTATACCAAATTACCTGATTGGTCTGCAATAGAAGCGCCGATTAAAGCAACGTCTCCGCGAAGAGCAGTTTCCAAGAGATAGGTCTTGCCATCTAATTCTATTTTTTGTTTACCCTCGTCAACTGCTGTGCCAACTCCGGTAGGAGTCAATACTCCTCCCAGACCTGCTCCTCCGCATCGAACTTGTTCAGCCAATGTTCCCTGAGGTACAAAAATAACTTCAAGCTCTTTATTGTTAAATTGCTCAATGGTTAGAGGGTTGGTCCCAATATGGGAAACAATCACCTTTTTTACTTTTTTTGCAGCAATTAATTTTCCTATTCCCTTATCCGGAAATCCGGTGTCATTACCAATAATGGTGAAATCCTTAAGGTTACTCTCAACCAAAGCATCGATGATATTCTCGGGAGAACCTCCTCCTAGAAAACCACCAATCATTAAAGTCATTCCATCTTTAATCTTGCTAATTGCTTCTTGGGGTGTGATAATTTCTTTTTTCATTGTTTTAAAATATTTGAACAGTTTTTACTAAAATATATAATTTTTTTATCAATTTCCACATTCTTGAATAATATCTTGAATTTTTTCGGCAGTTACTCTATAAACGGTCCACTCATCTAACGGTATAGCTTTAATTTTATTGATATAAAAATCTATAGATGGCTGATTCCAATCTAAACAGATCCATTCCATACGTCCACAATCTCTTTCAATGGCAATTTCAGCCAGTTTGGCAAAGAATAGCTTTCCATAACCTTGATGTCGATATTGGGGAATAATGAATAGATCCTCCAAATATAAACCCCTTTTGCCTGTAAAAGTAGAGAAGTTATGGAAAAAGAGTGCAAAACCAATAGGTTTTTGATCTACTTCGCCAATTAATACCTCTGCACTTTTGTATTCAAATAGGGATCTCCTCAAAATCTCTTCCGTTGCTTCAACTTGATCCAATAGTTTTTCATATTCAGCTATAGAGCGAATTAAGTCTAAAATAGTGGGTATATCTTCTATGGTTGCAAATCTGATCTTCATAAGATTATTTGTAAAAAATTTCTGTTATGTTTTCTGAATAGGTTTTGGATACAGGAATAATAGGAGTATCACCAAAATCAAAATCTAAATAGATGCCATCCTTCTCTTTTTTTAATATTTTTACTTTATCAACATTGATAATATAGGATCGATGACAACGGGTTAAGGGATAATCCTTGTATTGTTCTTCAATGTTTTTTAAACTGTTTCGGAGTAAAAAACGAGTGATTTTTCCCTTGTTTTCATAGTAAATATTAACATAATTATCAGCAGCTTCAATATAATATAGTTTCCCGAACTTGATAGATAGTCTCAAGGTACCCTTTTCATCATGAAAGTGGATTAAATTATGTTTTTCATTTGCTATATTGACATAATTTTCCTCATCAATGTATCGATTCATTTCAATCAATTTAGCAATGGCTATTTTTTTTTCTTGTAATGCAAAATAGAGCCACGATACGATGTAGGGAATTAATAGAGTCAAGAAAAGGTATAGCAGAGTTTGGGGGAAAATATCAAAAAAATCAATCTTATTGGTGAAAAAATAGAGAGCAAAAAGGCTGTAGATAACGGAAAGAACAATAATCTCACCTATAATCCATATCATAAAAGAGGTAAGGGGAAGCGAGTTCTTTTTTTTGTATTGAAACATGATAGTACGACTGATTGCTAAAACAAAAACTCCACTAAATATAAAGAAAATGGATAAAAAGAAGTAAATGGTCTTATTGTCTCCATTATGAGTCCAGGAACTGGAGTTAAAAGGTTTGTAAATGTTAAAAAAAAGCACAGAAAATAGAGCAACAAAAACTAAAAAAAGAATAATATTCTTCTTTTTAAGTAAATATTCAGGAGTTTTTTGCGACATTTTTGACCTCTTTTTTTAGGATGCGAATATACAAAATATAATGATTGCCTCCGACAAAAAAAAGTATATTTTTTAAATTTCACCCCTAATAGAGTAATTTAACATACTATTTCTGTTTTTAGTCCCAAAATTAGGGTGTAAATCACTTTATTGCAATTAAGTAAAAAAGTGGTACTACATTTGTAGTTTACTATTTAATCTGATATTATGAAGGTAGAAAGAATTTTTGATATTCTGAACAGATATCAAGAGGTTTACCCCGATCAAACTGTTGCCCTGGGTGGCAAGGTGGGCAAAGAGTGGGTAACTTATTCCCCCCAAGATTATATTGAAAAAGTAAATAAAGTTAGTTATGCCTTAATTCACCTGGGAATTAAAAAAGGAGACAAAGTAGGCATTATAGCAGCTAACAGACCGGAATGGAATATGCTTGATATGGGTATCATGCAGATAGGGGCTATAACAGTTCCGATCTATCCTACATTGACGGCCTCGGATTATCTCTATATTCTAAACCATGCCGAAGTAACCATGGTCTTTTTGGAAGGGGTTGAATTGATGGGAAAAATTTTGTCAATTAGAGATGAGGCACCATGTCTAAAATATATTTATACTTTTATGGACAGAAAAGAGCTTCCCTTTTTTGACCAACTAATTAAAATGGGGGAGGAAAATCCATATGAAGAGGAGTTAAAACAAAGGAAGGACTCTGTTAAGAGCTCAGATTGTTCAACCATTATTTACACCTCTGGAACTACCGGGACACCTAAAGGTGTTATGCTTTCTCACGCCAATATCATTAACCAGATTTTAAATTTAAAGCAGACTCCTGCTCCTTGGTCAAAAACTGCTTTTAGTTTTTTACCACTTTGTCATGCATACGAAAGAATGTTGGTCTTTTTGTATCAATATTTGGGTATGTCAGTATATTATGCGCAAAATCTGGGTACCATTGGTGACAATATTAAAGAAGTAAAGCCAACTATGATGTCGGCTGTTCCCAGAATGCTGGATAAAATTTATGACAAAATTTATACTTCCGGCAATAATATGCCTACTTTTTCAAAAATGATTTTTAGATGGGCTATAAAGTTGGCTACGCAATATAAAATTCAAGATTATGAAAGAACCTGGTATTATAATTTAAAACATAAAATTGCCGATCGTTTGGTATATGCTAAGATTAGAAATAATATTGGGGGGAATTTTGATATTGTAGTTTCCGGAGCTGCCAGTTTACAACCTCGGATTGCCTCATTTTTCTCCGCGATAGGGATGCCTATTTATGAAGGATATGGGTTGACGGAAACATCTCCTGTAATTGCTGTGAGTAACAGAGATCGGGATGGTAGAGCTTCCGGAACAGTAGGTATGCCGCTTCCCGGAATAGAGATCAAGATTGCAGAAAATGGAGAGGTGTGTTGCAGAGGTCACAATGTGATGATGGGTTATTATAAAGATGAGGCATTGACTAAAAGCGTTATTGATCAGGATGGATGGTTCCATACCGGGGATATTGGAATGATCAATGAAAAAGGACAGTTGATTTTGACGGGTAGATTAAAAAGCTTGTTTAAAACTTCATTTGGAAAATATATTAATCCACAAGTTATTGAGGACAAAGTTTCGGAATCTCCTTTTGTAGAACATATTGTTGTGGTAGGAGAAGGAGAAAAATTTGCTGCTGCTCTCATAAAACCCGATTTTGATTTTCTTAAACAATGGTGTTTAAGACATGATATTATATTTGTTTCAGAAGAAGAAGCTGTTAAGGATGAGCAAATAATTAAACGTTATAGTAGAGAAATAGATAAATACAATCAATTTTTTGGAGATACGGAGAAAATTAGAAAATTTGAACTGATTTCGGATGAATGGTCACAACATACCGATTTATTAACACCAACATTGAAGGTTAAAAGGAAAAAGGTTGAACTTCAATATCAGGAGGTAATTCAAAAATTATTTCAATAGAGAGGCTCTAATATCTGAAAATATTATATTTTTGCAGACGTTTTTAGGAAAAGAATATGAGTTTTTTGCAAATCCCTTCTTTTAAAAGAGCTGTTCTTGGAAATGTTGAATGCCTCCTTTTAGGTGTTAAATGATCATTCTATGAAAAAAAAGATACCGGAGTTTTCGTACTCTTTAATCTATAATATTTATTTTTTATTAGCAACGTTGGGATTTGCACTTTTTTTTGTTGCCTTTTATTCTCCATTTGGGTTTACAATTTGGTATGTTGAGGGAAGTAAAATAGCAAACTTTGCGTTTGCCTCCATAGTTCTTTTTTCAGCTTTCGGATTTGTTTTTTTCCTCCGGGTGATTCTTCATTTTGTTTCAAAGAAAATAAAACTTAATTATTTACAATATATCCTTTGGATTATTGCAGAATTGCTTCTTTTTGTTTTTTTATACTCATTATATACGCGTTATGTTCTCCATGACCAACGCTCCTTTTACGATATATTTGTAAGAAGCTTCTTTTATACTTTTATGATCCTATTGATACCTTATTCATTTTCATTTCTTTATTTGAATCTCCTTGAGAAATCAAAACAGTTGACACAATTGAAAAATAGAAGCAGATCGAAGAAGGGTTTTATGAGCTTACAACAATCTGGGAGTCAAATAGCGGGCGACCTGATTAATTTTTATGATGAAAACGATGTTTTGCGCTTATCAATAAAGCTTTTTAATCTATATTATGTAGAGTCTGACCTGAATTATGTGACGGTTTACTATACTCAAAATGATGATCTGAAGAGTTTTACACTCAGATCATCATTATCTAAAATAGAAAATGATTACCCTTCATCTTCATTAATTAGGTCTCATCGTTCCTTTTTAATCAATTTTGATAAAGTAAAGTCATTCCAAAAAGAAAAAGAGGGTGGTGTGATAGAATTAGACCATCCAGATATACCTTCTATCCCTGTGTCTAAGACTTATATTGATGTTTTACTCGAAAGGTTTAAGTCGGCCCATAGCTAATTTGTTGAAAAAAATATATTTTTAAAAAAGAATTTTATAGAATTTAACTTTTATTAAGATTTTTTTGTATTTTTGCAGGTCAAATTTTTAATAGAAGTTAAATGGAAAAAATTAAAATTCTTGTATTAGCAAAACAAGTTCCAGACACAAGGAATGTTGGGAAAGATGCAATGAAAGATGATGGGACTGTTAATCGTGGGGCGTTGCCTGCAATATATAATCCCGATGATTTGAATGCACTTGAAATGGCTTTAGAAGCCAAAGATCGTCTCGGAAATGCAGAAGTGTATGTACTGACTATGGGACCAACTCGTGCAGCAGAAATTATCAGAGAGTCAATCTATCGTGGAGCAGATAAAGGTTATCTTTTGACAGATAGAAAGTTTGCCGGCTCAGATACATTGGCTACCTCTTATGCAATTTCACAAGCTGTTAGAAAAATAGATCCTGATTTGATTTTTTGTGGATTACAGGCAATTGATGGCGATACTGCACAGGTAGGACCTCAAACTGCGGAAAAAGTTGATTTCCCACAAGTTACTTATGTTGAAAAGTTAGTGGAAATTTCACCTAATCAAATTACACTGAAAAGAAGATTGGAAAGAGGTGTTGAAACAGTGGTTGCGCCAATTCCGGCATTAATTACTGTTCATGGTTCTGCCAATCCTTGTCGTGCCAGAAATGTGAAAAGAGTAATGCAGTATAAACATGCCAGAACTTTGACCGAACTAAAAGAAGAAAATAGGGAGAATTCAGAACTCTTTAAAGATCGCCCTTATTTGAAAATCGAAGAGTGGAGTGTAGATACTATCCAGGCAGATGATACTCACTTGGGATTAAGCGGTTCTCCTACTAAAGTGAAAACCATTGATAATGTGGTATTGGCTCAAAAGGAAAATGTAGTATTAACTTCTTCAGATGCTGATGTTGAAGAGCTTATGGTCGATCTTTTGAAATCAAGAGTCATCGGATAAATACATACAATGATCAATCATTTGATCACATAATTAAATAAAAAAATATTAAGATAAATAGTATATGAAAAACGTATTTGTATATTGTGAAGTTACTGAGGAAAAAAGAATTGCAGAAGTTTCCTTGGAACTCCTATCAAAGGGTAGAAAACTAGCTGAAACTTTAGGTGTAAAGTTAGAGGCTGTTGTTTTAACTGACCAAGCCGGTGACACTTTGGATACCATTCAAGAGTTTGGTGTTGATGTTATTCACCTGGCTGAAAGTAAAGAACTATTCCCATATAGAACATTGCCCCATTTTAGAGTAGTACATACTATCTTTGAAAAAGAACAACCTGAAATAGCTCTTTTTGGAGCAACATCAGTGGGTAGAGACTTAGCACCCAGAATTGCATCGGCATTGCGTTGCGGATTAACAGCTGACTGTACCTCCTTAGAGATTGGAGATCATGTTGACAACAAAACAGGAAAAGAGTACAAGAATATGTTGTACCAAATCAGACCTGCTTTTGGTGGTAATATTATTGCGACCATTGTTAATCCTGAAACTCGTCCACAAATGGCGACCGTAAGGGAAGGTGTGATGAAACTGGAAAAAGCTGATAAAAAGAAAATAGCTGAAATTAAAAACTATAAAGTTGAAGAGATATTAAAACCGGAAGATATGGTGATTTCAATCATTGAACGTCACATTGAACCTCAAAAAGTGAACTTGAAAGGTGCCGGTATTATTGTTTCCGGTGGTTATGGAGTAGGCTCCAAAGAAAACTTTAAGCTGCTTTATGACCTTGCTGCTGTGTTAGGTGGTGAAGTGGCAGCAACACGTGCTGCTGTGGATGCAGGATATGCAGAGCATGAAAGACAAGTTGGACAAACAGGAGTAACTGTTAGACCCAAATTGTACATTGCTTGTGGTATCTCCGGAGCTGTTCAACACCGCGCAGGAATGGACCAATCAGCAAAGATTATCTCTATCAATACTGACCCTAATGCACCCATTAATGCGATCGCTGATTATGCTGTAACCGGTGATTTAATGGAAGTGTTACCTAAAATGATTGCATATTACAAAAAATATTCAAAATAGATTATTATGGCAAATTTTTATACCGATAACGAAAATTTAAAATTACAACTCGACCATCCATTGATGGAAAGAATTGTAAAAATGAAAGAGGAAGATTACTCTTTTGCGAAAACTGAACCGATTGCACCTCTCAATTTCGAAGATGCAATGGATACTTATGATAAAGTTTTGGAAGTAGTGGGTGATATTTGTGGTGAAGTGATTGGACCTAACGCTGAAAGCGTTGACCAGGAAGGGGCAAGAGTTGAGAATGGAAGAGTGGTTTACGCTAAGGGAACCCAGGAAAATCTAAAAGCTTTGACAGATGCGAAATTGTTCGGAATGTCGCTTCCATATAAATATGGAGGTTTAAACATGTCAATGGTGCCTTATGTAATGTCTGCTGAGTTGGTATCCCGTGCAGATGGTGGTTTTGCTAACATTTGGGGATTGCAAGATTGTGCAGAAACAATCAAAGAGTTTGCTTCAGATGAGATTAAAGATGAGTTTTTACCTCGTATTAATGAAGGAGCTACTTGTTCAATGGACTTGACTGAACCCGATGCCGGTTCTGACCTTCAGGCAGTACAATTGAAAGCAACATGGGATGAACCTAATCAAGTGTGGAGATTGAACGGAGTAAAGAGATTTATTACCAACGGAGATGCTGATATTAAGTTGGTTTTAGCTCGTTCTGAAGAGGGAACAAAAGATGGTAGAGGTTTGTCTTATTTTGTGTATGACAAAGTGGATCAAGGTGTTACTGTCAGACGTGTTGAAAACAAAATGGGAATCAAAGGATCGCCTACTTGTGAGTTGGTTTTCAAAAATGCTCCTGCAAAATTAGTGGGAAGCAGGAGATTAGGCTTAATCAAGTATGTGATGTCATTGATGAATGGTGCTCGTTTGGGTGTTGGAGCTCAATCAGTGGGTATCTCTGAGGCTGCTTACAGAGAAGCTTATAAATATGCAACTGAAAGAGAACAGTTTGGAAAAGCAATTATCCATTTCCCTGCTGTGTATGAGTTGATCCAAAATATGAAAGCGAAAATTGACGCTTCTCGTTCTATTTTATACGAAACTGCTCGCGCAGTGGATATGTACAAACTGATCGAAGAAATAGGTAAAACCAGAACGCTGACTCCCGAAGAGAGAGCAGAAATGAAGCACTACAATAGAATTGCTGATGCATTGACTCCTATGTTGAAATTGTTCTCCAGTGAGTATTGTAATCAAGTGTGTTATGATGCCATTCAAGTTCACGGTGGAACCGGTTTTATGAAGGATTTCCCTGTAGAAAGAATGTATCGTGATGCCAGAATTACTTCAATCTATGAAGGAACATCTCAACTTCAAGTGGTTGCCGCTATTGCTGCTGTGATCAAAAACACCTATACAGAAATGATTGCTGAATATGCAGCTCAACCTGTTACTCCGGAGTTTGAATCACTAAAAGCTGATTTGGTAAAAATGACTGAAGAGTATGAAGAGGCTCGAAAAATAGTTACTGCTTTGGAATGTAATGAAGCTCTTGATTTTCTGGCAAGAAGACTGGTTGAGATGGCAGGGCACGTTGTGATGACCTACATCTTGATGCTGGATGCGATCAGAGTAGGTGAAAAGGCTCCTGATTTGAAACGTTCTACTTTTACTTTCCACAAAATGGTAAAAGCAATCCATCAAGCACACCTCTCTTATATTAAAGATTTTAAAGTGGAGGACTTAGACGCGTACAGACAAATCTAATTCTAATCCTCATTCAATAGAAAATTAAGCTATCCGGTTGGGTAGCTTATTTTTTTTATATCACTACTGTAGATGATCTAAAATTAACTTTTCATTAATTCCTCTGTAATTGACTGTTTTTTTGACCGTTTTTCCCTCCATAAAGAGAATAGCTGGGAACTTGCGATCAATAGCCTTGATCACTAAAACAGGATTAGGATAGTATTGAATGGGATAGGAGTCAATTTGAGTCTCCTTTTGAAAAAAATCAACTGCTTTTGAATTACCTACTATGATGATTTTGAGTAAATTGTGATCCAATTGGTGTCGTTCAAAAATAGAGGCTAAGCGTTGCATGCTCAAATGACAATACTTGCATTTGGGTATGAAAATAGCTACAATTTGATGATTATCAAAATTGCTAATTTCTACCAATAAAGAATCCTGCAATATCAACTCTAAAGCTTCATTGTTAATCTGCGTTTTGGGGCGATATAGTGCATTATATAGGTTGTCAGGTGATGAAACGATGAAAATGGTTGCAAAAGTTACGACTGATCCAATGCTTGTAATCAATCCTTTACGTTTTATTGCTAACTCTTTTTGCTTATAAACGAAAAAAAGCAAAGCGATTAAAATCAAGTTTTTGACAATCGATTCAACCGGACTGATCTCTACGAGAGATCCAAAACAGTGACAATTGCTGTCATTTCTAAAAATAGCGGTGTAAATGAGAAAAAGGGTAAACCCTATCATCGTTATAAGTGTCAAATACCAGACTTTACGGTAATAAAGCCGGCTGATGAGCAGCAGTCCTAGAAGAAGTTCAAATGCAATCAATACCCTGGATAGAAAACTGCCCCAAGTGAAATTAAAAATCCCAAATGAGTATATATAGAGGTCAAACTGATCGATGGAAATCAATTTCAGTATGGCAGAAACGATAAAAGTGATTCCAATAAGCCACCGTAAAAGGCTTTTTATTCCGTTTATTCTTCTTGTTCCTGTTTCCAATTTACAGATCTTTAATCGTTAAAAATTGATCTATACGACCGATTTACATCTGTTCCGGTACCTGAATGCCCAAAAGAGCCATTCCTGCTTGTATCGTAGAAGCACATAGTTTGGCAATTTGAAGTCTTAAAACTCTGATTGCCGGATCAGTTGCTTTGAAAATGGGACTCTCCTGATAAAAGCGATTAAACTCCTTGGAGAGTTCAAACAAGTAGTTGGCAACCAAGGCAGGGGAGAGCTGATGGGCAGCATTTTGAACCACACTCTCATACTCTTTGATGATTTTTATTAATCCTCTTTCTGCTTCCTCCAAAGGAGTATTTTTATCAATGTCCCGGCTTAGATCAATTTGTTCCTGAGCCGCTTTACGCAACAAAGATTTAATCCGGGCATGCGTATATTGAATAAATGGACCGGTATTGCCGTTAAAATCGATCGATTCAGCCGGATTAAAGAGCATGTTTTTCTTAGGATCCACTTTTAAAATAAAATATTTCAAAGCGCCGATACCAATCATTTCATAGAGTTCCTCTTTTTGATCCTCTTCAAGGTTGTTTTTGCCCAATTCTTCCGTACTTCGCTTTGCCTCTTGATGCATCTCTTCCATTAAATCGTCAGCATCCACAACAGTTCCTTCACGAGACTTCATCTTTCCTTCAGGTAGTTCTACCATCCCATAAGAAAGGTGATAAATGGTTTCTCCCCAACTCTGTTTCAGTTTATTTGTAGCGATCAGTTTCAGTACATCAAAGTGGTAATTCTGCTCATTTCCAACAACATAGATCATTCTGTTGGGGTGAAAATCGTCATATCGAAGTTGTGCCGTTCCCAAATCCTGAGTCATATATACAGAGGTGCCATCAGCACGCAACAGTAACTTTTCATCCAATCCTTCTTCCGTTAAATCAGCCCAAACCGAACCATCCTCTTTGCGGTAAAAAACGCCATCAGCAACTCCCTTTTCTACCATTTCTTTCCCTAACAAGTAGGTGTCCGATTCATAGTAAGTCTTCTCAAACTCTATTCCCATCCTTTCGTAAGTTGCCTCAAAACCGTCATAAACCCATTGATTCATTTTTTTCCAAAGCGCCCGTACTTCAGGATCTCCCTCTTCCCATTTTTTCAGCATTTTTTGAGATTGAATTAAAAGGGGGGCACATTTCATCGCGTCTTCTTCCGTAACACCGCGCTGCATCTGTTCTGCTACCTCTCTCTTCAATTGCTGATCAAACTCAACGTAGTAGTCGCCAACAAAGTGATCCCCTTTGATCCCGGTACTTTCCGGAGTACTGTTGTTGCCGAATTTTTCCCATGCCAGCATCGATTTACAGATATGGATTCCTCTGTCGTTCACCAGGTTAACACGATATACTTTCTTTCCGACAGCAGAGAGAATATTGGCAGTTGCCGCACCCAATAAGTTGTTCCGAACATGTCCTAAGTGAAGGGGCTTATTGGTGTTGGGTGAAGAGTATTCAATTACAACTACCTCATTATCAGTAGGAAAGCTAAGAGATACTCCATCCTTGTTTTTTTCTTCTAAAAATTGAAACCAGTAGGCGTTTTGTAATGTGATATTGAGAAATCCCTGAACTACATTGTATTCAGATACCATTTCGGGAATCCTTTCCATCAACTGTTTGCCGATTTCATCCGCTAATACGGGAGGTGCTTTTCTAAGCGTTTTGACAAAAGGAAACACAACAAAAGTGTAATCTCCTGCAAACTCTTTTTTTGTTTTTTGCAAAGTCAAATCTGCCGGATCAGGTTGAATCTGGTATTGTTCTTCAAAGATTTGTTGAATTGTATCGATTAGTTTTTTGCTCATAATTCTATTAAAAAAATGATGTTATAGATGTTTGGCTTCCTGCCAGTAGATTTCCATTTCCTCCAAATCCATATCGGTGATACTTTTACCCAGTTCTTGGGCTCTTTTTTCGATATGTTGAAAACGTTGAATAAATCGGCGATTGGTTTTTTCTAAAGCATCCTCAGGATTAATGTTGATAAATCGGGCGTAATTGATTAGTGCAAAGAGCAGATCTCCAAACTCATCCTCAATCCGATCGCTTTGGTTTTGAACCTCTTCCATTAATTCAGCGTATTCTTCGTGCACTTTATCCAGAACCTGTTCGGTATGATCCCAATCGAAACCGACGCCGGCAGCTTTTTCCTGCATTCGGAACGCTTTCACCATGGCAGGCAATGATTTTGGAACGCCACCCAGTACGGAACGATTCCCTTTCTCCTGAAGTTTAATTTTCTCCCAATTCTCCTTCACTTCCGTTTCATTTTGCACGGCAACATCTCCAAAAATATGCGGATGTCGTCTGACCAACTTCTCATTAATTCCATTCAAAACAGTCTCAATATCAAACAACTTCTTTTCTTCTCCAATTTTAGAATAGAAAACCAGATGCAGCATCAAGTCGCCCAACTCTTTTCCAATCTCTTGATATTTTTGATCGATAATAGCATCCGAAAGTTCATAAGTCTCCTCAATTGTTAAGTAGCGCAAACTCTCAAAAGTCTGTTTGCTGTCCCACGGGCACTTCTCCCGCAACTCATCCATGATATCCAGTAGTTTTTTAAAAGCCAGTAAGCGAGGATCATTCATTGCAGCCTATTTTTGTGATTAAAACAACCTGCAAAGATATGATAAATTTAGAAATTAGAATTTAGAAATTAGAATTTAAAGTCGAAAGTCGGAATAACAGTTTACGTTTTATTTTTAAATTCTTACTTCTTATTTCTTGTTTGTATTATTTGGAAATAAAAATAATTAGGGGGCAGAATAGGTGTTTCTCTTTTGTCATTTTATTACCCCACTCTGGAAAATTAACCATTTTTGACTAGGAGTGTTGATGATGTAATTGCTTGATATTCAATTATATCAATTGCCACGTCTCTTTAGGGCGTGGATTGAATAAATCCCCCAATAGCCCAGGGCTTTAGCCCAAATTTACAATAATATGAAGTATGAAGTGAAAAAATATGAAATAAGGCAATGTAGGTCATAACACGTTAATAGTCAAATTTTTAAATCCGAAATCCGAAATCCGAAATCAAAATGGGCTAAAGCCCGGTATGGTAGAGCGCATTCCCAACCCCGACATAAATGTCGGGGCTATTGACTTGAATATCAATGAGATATGTTAATTTTTAATTTTCAATTCTCAACTTTCAATTTTTAATTTAAGATCCCGTAATTCGTAATTCGTAATTCGAAATTGTTCCGGCATATTCTAAAAGGTATAATCTCCAGAGTGGGGGAACGGAATAACAATAAAGAAAAACCTTGTCTGCCCCCCTTTTATTTTTATTTCAAAAGGAAGAAGGTAGAAATAAGAAGGTAGAAGAAAAATCAGTTCGTACGAAATCGTAATTCGTAATTTATGCATATTTTTGCGGATTCTTATTAGGATAGTTATGAAACGATTAAAAAATAAAATTGCGATTGCTTACGACTTTGATGGGACCCTGGCTCCGGGGAATATGCAGGAGTATGATTTTATTCCTGACCTTAATATGGCGGTTCCCGATTTTTGGAATAAAGCCAATGAGTTGGCGAAAGAACATGATATGGATGAAGTGCTTTCTTACATGTTTCTGATGCTTCATAAGGCGAAAAAAGCGAATACATCGATTAAGAAAGAGGCTTTTTTAGAGTATGGTTCCAAAATTACTTTTTACAAAGGAGTAGAAACCTATTTTGATCGGATTAAAAAATATGCTGCAGAGCGTGGATTTGAGGTGGAACACTACATTATCTCTTCCGGAAATCGTGAATTTGTTGAGGGAAGTGCTATTGCACACCACTTTACGGACATTTTTGCTTCCGGATTTATGTACGATGACGAGGGAAAAGCGATTTGGCCCGCTTTGGGAGTAAACTACACCAATAAAACGCAGTTTCTTTTCAGAATCAACAAGGGAATCCATAATTCTTATGACAATACGCTGATCAATAAAATTGTTGACGAAGAGGATAAACCGATTCCTTTTTCCAACATGATTTACTTAGGTGATGGAGAAACTGACGTGCCTGCAATGAAAATGATGATGTTGCAAGGCGGAATCGCCATTGCGGTTTATAACCCTGATTTTAAGCCAACGTTTTCGCGTAAAAGGACACCCAAGGATCTTTGTAAGGAGATTGTGGACCATAAACGGGCTAATTTTATGGCTCCTGCAGACTATTCCGAAAATAGCGAATTGGATCTTTTGCTTAAGAGATGTATCGATAAAATTATTGCAGATCAGTTGCTCTTTTCTACACCGGAGTAGTAGGATTTTCCTTTTTTCTATTTAGGTAGAGCGTTCTGAGTCCAATAAAGAGAGGAATCGCGAGTAAAATAAGGAAAATATAGGTTTGACCTGATTGAAAGGGCTCAACTTTTTCTAAGTCGATATCTCTTTTTTGCGCCACAAAATCGATCAGTAAACTGTTGAAATTGTGTAAAAAATGCGCAGTTATGGGAAGGATGAGAGAACCGCTCCATGCTGCCAGATAACCTAAATAGATTCCCAGCACCATACGTGGAATAAAGCCGTTAAACTGGAAGTGAATCAAACTGAAGATAGCACCGGTGAGGATGATAGCAACATGTTGGTTTTTTACTAACTGGTGAGTGAGACGTTGGATTACCCCCCTAAAAAATATTTCTTCAGAAAAAGCAGGTAATAAACAAATTAGCAACGTGTTGATTAATAGTGTTTTCCATGTAGCCGGTTGAGTTAATAGTTTGAGAATCTTTTCATTCTCCGCCTCACTTTGTGACATCCATTGCGATATAGATTTCCATGATTCAGGGAGCTTGATCATCTCGTTCAGTTCTCCCAAACCAACCACAAAGGGGATCAGCACGATCGATAACATAATGACAATCAGCAACATGAGGCGGCGAAGTGTAGGGAACCACTGTTTTCTGTATTGAGAGATACTCAAAATGGAGAGTTGTCTGTCGAAATAGAGGTAGAAAAAACCGGGAAACAGAAATCCTCCTATGGTGCTGAAAAATTGAATATACCTTACCTTTGCAGCAGACTCGAAGATGGGAATATCTCCCCAAATCAGTTCAGCTGTAAAAACGGAAAGGGTAGAGAAGAAAAAGAGCCCGAAAATGAAAAGAATAATCAGAATAGTGAGCTTAAATAGAAAATTTTTATTCTCAAACGAAATGAATAGTCTCATATTGATAATTATATAATGCCTTGAATATCAGAAATATGGTTTAGTTTTTCCTCTTCACAATATTGTTCGAGTTGTTGAATGAGGGTAGGGAGAATATTCGGTTCATTGAAATTAGCCGTCCCAACTTGTACTGCAGTGGCACCCACCATAATGAATGAAAGAATGTCCTCCAGGGTATAAATGCCCCCCAATCCAACCACGGGTATCTTTACATTTTTGCAAACTTGATGAACCATCCTCAATGCAATCGGTTTAATGGCAGCACCGGAGAGACCGGCGTAAGTGTTGTTGAACACAGCTTTTTTATTGCGCACATCCATAGCCATGGCGTTGAAAGTATTCACCAAAGAGAGGGAGTCGGCGCCTGCAGCTTCGCAAGCCTGAGCCATCTCAATGATATTTTCAGCATTGGGAGAAAGCTTCACCATCAAAGGCTTTTCAGAGGCTTGCTTGCAGAGTTTAACCGCTTCAAAAGCAATATCTGCTTTGATTCCCAGAGCCATTCCACCGGTTTTAACATTGGGACAGGAGATGTTAAGTTCAATCATATCCACCTCTGTTTTATTCAACAGGTTGATACCTTCAATATAATCTTCGATTAGGCTGCCCCCCAGATTGGAAATGATAACCGTATCATGCTTTCTCATCCATGGAAGTTCTTCTTCAATAAACCGATGCACTCCGGGATTTTGTAGTCCTACGCTGTTCATCATCCCCGATGCGGTTTCCCAGATTCGGATTCCTTTATTGCCTTGTCGGGGTTCCAGGGTGAGTCCTTTCGAAGAGATTCCCCCCAGTAAAGAGATGTCGTACAACTCATTATATTCTCGTCCAAAGCCATAGCAGCCGGAAGCCGCGATGATCGGATTTTTAAATTTTACTCCATTGATAATGGTTTCCAATTTGTTTTTCATACCAGATAGCAGATTAAGTACTCAATTGTCAAAATTAAAAAACTAAAACGTCGCCGCTGAAAACGGGTCCATCCTTACAGGCACGCACTGTTCCGTGGATGGTATCACAGTTGCATCCCAAACAAGCTCCAATTCCACATGCCATTCTGCGTTCCATGGAGAGCCATACAGGCACTTGTTTTTCCTTGCACATACGCCACACTTTCTCCATCATTATTTCAGGACCGCATGTAAAAACGGCATCAAATTTCTTAGGCTTGAGCAGGTCAGTAATAAATCCCCGATATCCTTCTTCGCCCTCTTCAGAGGCAATAAACAGATGATCAGCAACCCCCGCAAAATCATCAATAGCAAAAAGTTCTTTCTTAAAACCCAAATAAACGGTAACTTTGTTATTTAATGCTTTTAATTTTTTTGCAGTTTCAAATAAGGGGGGAATTCCTATACCACCTCCTAACAAAGCGATTTCCCCATGAACCTCTTTGTATGGGAATCCGGTTCCTAATGGACCCAGTAATTGAATTGCGTCGCCCGGTTTGGCGTTGGATAGCAGTGTGGTTCCTTTCCCGGCAATACGGTACATAAACTGTACTTGTTTGGGCAAAACGTTATACACACTGATGGGGCGCATGAGAGTAAGCTCATCACGCCAGGTTTTAAGCATAAAAAATTGTCCGGGTTCAATCTCTTCTTTGTTCCGAGTTACCTCCATAAGGAAAATATCGGGTGCAATTTCCTGATTTAAAATGATTTCTGATTGGTAATATTCCATTACAGTCACTTTTAGTTTATCTTGCAAAGATACAACTATTATCAAATTATGGGCTACTAATTTGTTAAATTTTGTTTACACAATAAAACTCACCTCTTTTTTTATTATCTTTGCCGACCTAAAAAGGATAGTATGGATAAGAATACAATTGTTGGATTATTATTGATGTTTGCTTTGATTTTAGGATTCTCATTTTGGAATTCAAATCAGCAAAAAAAGAGAGAAAAGGAAAGACAATTAACTGAAAAGGTTGAGGGTAAGCAAAAGGAAAAGGAGGCAGATAGTGTTGCGGTGGATTCTTTAGGAAATGCAGGTCAATCTGCACTTGCTGTTGCGGAATCTTCCAAGAATAAGCCTCTTTATGTTCCGGGGGCTTTTGGTACAGGTTTACCTAAAGATCAAGATTCTTCATATCAGGTTAAAACTAAAATAGCAACCTATTCTATTTCAAAAAAAGGTGGTTATATTAATCGTGTTGAATTCAATGATATTTACAAATATACTCCGAAAAATGAGCCCAAAAAGAGATTGNTTCTCCATGATGATCCTTCTACCCGGGTAACCATGGAGCTTATGATGAAGGATCAGAGCAGGGTGATGACTCATGAATTCTATTTTGAATCAGAGCAACCTGAGGTAATACAATTATCGGATGGAGAAACAGTAACTCTATCTTTGAAAGCTCGTCCGATAGTTCGTTATGAAACTTTGATGGACCATAAAGACAGCATTACCGGGTATGTTGAATTTCTTTCACCTGATAGCTATATAGAGTATCTATACACCTTTACAGCAGATGATTATCGGGTGGGATTTCAGATCAATATGGTGAATATGGAGTCCTACCTTTATCCCAATACGCAATCATTGACCCTTCAATGGCTTGTAATACCGCACGCTGCCGAAAAAAATGTGAAGATGGAGAGAACATTGACCTCTATCTATTACATGGATAATCTGGACAAGGTGGATAACCTCAGTGAGCGGGGCAATGATAAAAAAGATTTCAATTCCGATATCAAATGGGTCTCTTTTAAGCAACAGTTTTTTACTTCAGTTGTGATCGCAGACTCACTTCACTTTTCAGCGGCACATTTGGCTGTTGAAAGTTTCAAGGAAGAGGATCCTGTGCGTTTGAGAAAGATGGATGCGCATTTGAATATTCCTATGACAGACTTAAATCAGGGCTCTTTTGCGATGACTTTCTACATGGGACCCAATCAGTACAAGTTGTTGAAAGAGTACGATATGAATTTGGAGCAACAGGTACCACTAGGATGGAGTTTCCTACTGCATTGGATTAACAGATTGGCTGTAATTCCTGTGTTCAACTGGTTGGAATCTTATGGGTTAAGCTATGGATTGATTATTTTGGTATTGACCATTATTCTCAAAATAGTACTATTACCCATTGCATACAAAACCTATCTATCTTCGGCTAAAATGCGGGTGTTAAAACCTGAAATTGAGGAGTTGAATGCACGCTATCCTAAACCTGAAGATGCGATGAAAAAGCAACAAGCTACGATGACACTTTACAAAAGTGCCGGGGTGAATCCGATGGCAGGATGTTTGCCTGTTCTGCTTCAGATGCCTATATTAATCGCAATGTTCCGTTTTTTNCCATCATCTTATGAGTTGAGACAGCAACCTTTCTTATGGGCTGAGGACTTATCCACTTATGATTCAGTACTTGATTTTGGATTTAATATTCCATTTTACGGAGATCACGTGAGCTTATTCTGCTTGTTGATGACTATTGCAACATTGGTTTATACCTGGTTGAACAACAAATTGATGAGTGCCGGAAATCCGGATCAAATGAAGATGATGAAAGTGATGATGTATTTGATGCCGATTATGTTTTTGGGTATTTTTAATAACTTTGCTTCCGGGTTGACTTATTATTATCTTTTGGTAAACTTGATTACCTTCTTACAAATGTTCATTTTCAGATATGCTATTAATGAGGATAAATTGAGAGCTAAATTGAAAGCAAACATGCTTAAACCGGTAAAAAAATCCAGATGGCAGAAAAAAATGGATGAGATGTTAAAGCAGCAACAACAAATGCAACAAAAAAATAATAAAAGAAAATAAAGGAGTAAATGTTGTAAGATATTCTTTTTATTGTATCTTTGCAGAATAAATAAATACAACATAAAAAAGTGAAAGATGGAAAATTTAGAAAAAAATGAACTATTGTCAAGAGCAGTGAGAGCGGGAAAACGAACTTACTTTTTTGATGTTAAAACTACTAAAAGTGATGATAAATACTTGACTATCACTGAAAGTAAACGTAAATTTGATCCTGAAACAGGAAACTTCTTTTACGAAAAACACAAACTATTTTTATACAAAGAGGATTTTGCAAAGTTTCAATCCGCTTTAAAAGGGGTATTGGAATTTATTGAAACAGGTGTAGTTCCTGATGATTCCTTATTTGAACAAAATGATAGTTACTCTGACTCAAATAAAACAACTGAAGAGTAGGAGGTATATTTAATGGGAAAGACAATCTCTGTCGTGAATCAAAAGGGTGGTGTTGGCAAAACAACCACAGCTGTAAATTTGGCTGCGTCATTAGCGGTTTTGGAGTATAAAACCTTACTTATTGATGCGGATCCGCAAGCTAATGCTACTATTGCTGTAGGGTGGGATGAGTCTGACATTGAGCACTGTATTTATGACTGTGTGATGGGCAATGTGTTTGCCGATCAGATTATTCTGGAAACAAAAACTCCCAATTTGTATTTGCTTCCATCTCATATAGATCTTGTAGGAGCAGAATTAGAGATGATTTCACTTGACAGAAGAGAGTACCGATTGAAAGATGCTTTGGCATCTTTGAAAAGTCAATACGACTTTATCATTATCGATTGTGCTCCCTCTTTAGGATTGGTAACAGTTAATGCACTGGTTGCATCCGACTCTTTGATTATTCCGGTACAATGTGAATATTTTGCATTGGAGGGTTTGGGTAAGCTTCTTAATACTGTAAGAATCATACAAGGTGGTATGAATCCTCAACTTGCCATTGAAGGAATATTGTTAACCATGTACGACTCCAGAACTGCGCACGCCAATGCAGTGGTGGCAGATGTAAAACAGTATTGTAAATCGATCGTTTTTGATACTATTATTTCTCGAAATATTAAGATTAGTGAAGCTCAGAGTAATGGAATGCCGAGTATAATGTATGATGTTAGGTCCAGAGGAGCTATGAATTATTTGAGTCTGGCTCAGGAGATTCTAGAAAAAAATGGACTGATAAAACAAGAAATGGATTATGGAAAAGAAAACGCCTAGCAGGTTGGGAAGAGGTTTGGAGTCTCTATTAGGAGGTGCAGGGTTACCTATTGTATCTGATCAGTCGGATGTACTCAATACTGATCCGGGTACTTTGATTAAAATTGATTCTATAGAAGTAAATCCGCATCAACCACGAATCGATTTTGATCAGGAACAATTGAATGAATTGGCAATTTCCATTAAAACATATGGATTGATTCAACCGATTACGGTTAGACCTATTGCTGATGGGAAATATCAACTGATTTCCGGAGAAAGAAGATGGCGGGCTGCTCAATTGGCAGGATTGACAGAGATACCGGCCTATGTAAGAACTGCTGATGACCTCTTGACTTTACAGATGGCATTAGTGGAGAATATTCAAAGGGAAAACTTAAATGCCATTGAGATTGCAGTTGCTTATCAGCGATTGATTGATGAGTGTGAACTTTCTCAGGAGGAGTTAAGTAAAAAGGTGGGTAAAAATAGAACGACAATTTCTAACTATCTTAGGTTGCTGAAGTTGACTCGTGCTGCTCAAATTGCGGTAAGAGATAAATTGATTTCCACGGGACATGCACGTGCACTGGTAGCTATCGAAGATGAGTTGTTACAGGAGCAGACATTGAATAAAGTGATCAAAGGTCAACTATCGGTTAGGGAAACAGAAGCGTTGGTTAAGAAGGTGAATGAGCCTAAGACGCCAAAGGTAAAAGTGAAAATAAAATTATCAGATGATTTGCTGCTTTTCTCAAATCAATTGTCTGAAAAATTAAACAGTAAAGTAAAAGTGAATAAAGAGATCTCCGGAAAGGGAAAAATTACTATTCCTTTTACTTCTGAAGAGCACTTAAAAAGATTGATAGAAAAACTTTCTAACCTGTAATATTTATTGATCTACAGCGTTTTAAAGTATATCAATAAAAAAATAATGAAATTAATTCGGCTTTTTTTAACAATTGTTATAGTTTCTTTTTTTGCTGCAAGTTATGCACAACAAGATACCATGATTCTTTCACAAGAGAAGCCTGTTAGTTTGACAAAATCTCAGAAGAAACATAGTCCTACAGTAGCCGGTTATTTGTCTATTATTCCCGGAGGGGGACAAATCTACAACAAGAAATATTGGAAACCCCCAATTATTTATCTTGGGATGGGTATAGCTACCTATTTTGCTGTCGATTTTTATAAACAAACATCTTATTACAAAGAGGAGTACATTTATCGTGTTAATAACGATCAACCATTTTTACATCCTGAACTGGAGACGCAGCATACGGACAATGTTTTGGCAATGAGAAATCTTTACAGAACGAGAATGGAAGTAGCAATCGCTGCTACTGCGATTATTTATGCTTTGAATATTGTAGATGCTGTCGTTGACGCGCATCTTTTTTATTTTGATGTCTCCGATGATCTTTCAATGAGAATTACACCATCCATTCAAATGAATCCATTCTCAACTTCTATCTCTTATGTTCCTTCTGTAGGTTTAAAATTTAAAATTAAGTAACATGAAGACAAAAATTACTATTATCGGATATGGGAAGATGGGCAAAGGGGTAGAGGTAGAACTCAAAAGATTGGGTGCTGATATTCATTTGATTATAGATAATGAAGATGATTGGGCTTTAAATTGGGGAAAGTTTTTAGAAAGTGATATAGCAATAGAGTTTACTACTCCTGATACCGCTATTCAAAACTTTAAACGTTGTTTTGATGCCGGAGTTCCCTTGATAACCGGCACCACAGGATGGTATGATCGTTTGGATGAGGTGTTGGAGATGGCTAAAAAACAGAATGCTTCATTTATATATGGATCCAATTTTTCGATTGGAGCACAATTAATGTTTCAGTTGACTTCCTGTTTTGGTAAGTTGATGTCGCAATATGAGGAGTATAACTGTGAAATTCACGAAACTCATCATACGACGAAGTTAGATGCACCCAGTGGCACGGCTGTGAGCTTAGCTCAGATTTTGCTACCCGAGTTGAACAGACTCCAAGAGTGGCATCTTGCACCCCCCTTGATTGATAATTCATTACCAATATATAGTCATAGAGTAGGGGAGGCGATAGGAGAACATACTGTAACATTTTCCTCTTCTGTAGACTCACTAACTATAACTCATCAGGCTCACAATCGCTCCGGATTGATTAAAGGTGCAGTAAAAGCGCTTTTTTGGCTCCTGGATCATCCCGGAATATATAACTTTTCAGATATTTTTATGTCTATTAAATAACAACTAAACTTATGCAACTGTCAATACCTGTAATTTACATTTTAACGATTATAACATTGATCGGACTCCATATCGGGCTATGGGGTATTTTTAAGAAAGCTGGTAAAAAGCCCTGGTTGAGTTTGATTCCATTTGTAAATATTTGGTTTTGGATCAAAGTTTTAGGTCGACCATGGTGGTGGATGTTGTTGGCTTGTTTCCCTTTTATTTCCATCTTTATGTTGTATATGATGGTTTGGAAAACGATTAGATTATATGGAAAAACAAGTTATCTCTATCTGATTCCCGGAACTCTCTTTTTTATGTTTTATCTTCCTTATTTGGGATTTTCTAAAAAAGAAAAATATACACCACTACATGAATTACCTAAATTTAAAAAGAGTAATGCCCGTGATTGGGCTGATGCACTGATATTTGCTGTTGCTGCTGCCTATATTATCAGAACTTTTTTGGTGGAGTTTTATGCCATTCCAACTTCTTCCATGGAAAGCTCATTGATGGTAGGAGACTATTTGGCAGTGAATAAAGTACAGTATGGGGCACGTGTTCCCAATACACCATTAGCTATTCCATTTGTACACCATACTATCCCCAAGACTAAGAGTGTAAAATCTTTTGTAGAATGGGTAAAATTACCCTATCTAAAGTTCCCGAAATTAAGTTCGGTTAAGAGGGGAGATGTGGTTGTTTTTAATTATCCGGATGGCGATACCGTTGCAATTGAAAGACAAAGTGAGAGCTACTATGCCATTGTTCGTGAGTTTGAAACTATGTTGAATCCGAATGCATCCCAGCGGGAAATGAAGCAAGTACTTGATCGCTACCCCAGAGAAACAGTGGCTTACTATCAAGCTAAATATCCGGGAGATTATTATCCCGGTAAAGGGCGCGATGCTGTACATCAAGAGTACAAAATAGTAGCTAGACCGGTTGATAAGAGAGAAAACTATGTAAAAAGATGTATAGCTATACCTGGAGATAAATTGGAAATTGTTGATAGGCAGCTAGTTATCAATGATAAACCGGTCGCAAATCCCAAAAGAGTTCAGTTTTCTTATTTGGTAACAGATCCAACCGGAGTTGGTTTGAGCTACAAAAGACAGGTTAAGCTGGATATCAATGAGGAAGATATGAGAAAATTAGATCCTTATGTGACCTACTACTCGTTGAATAATCAACAAAGGGAAAAAATAGAAGGGATGGGATTTACAGTTACCCCCATTGTAGAAAAAGAGGGCAACTATGATCCTGCAGTAATGCCTCATGATCCTCGTTATCCCTGGAATAAAGATTTTTTTGGACCACTTTATATCCCTAAAAAGGGAGAGACCGTTGCGTTAAATGACTCCACGATTGTGCTCTATGAAAAGATTATTAGGAATTATGAGAAGAATGATTTGCAAATAAGGGATGGGAAGATCTATATTAATGGTGCTGAGACTCAAACTTATACATTTAAAATGAACTACTATTTTATGATGGGAGATAACAGACATAATTCAGCAGACTCCCGTTTCTGGGGATTTGTCCCTGAAGATCATGTAGTTGGAAAAGTATGGTTTGTATGGCTCTCTTTGGATAAATTCAAGACTATGTCGCAAGGAAAAATTAGATGGAATCGTATGTTCAATTCTAATTTCAATCAATAGATTTATAAATGATAACAATATGTTTAATTAATAAAATTATTTTACAATGAAAAAATCAATCTTTTTACTGGCAATCTTATCTGTTTTTATGATAGGTACCGTCACAGCACAGAAACCCTTTTCTGGAACCATTGTGATGAAAACTGAAATTGTAGGATTAGAGAATCCTGAAGAAATCGCACAAAATGCACCTGACATTACCTATACCATTTTAGGTAATCTTTCCAAAGCAGTAGTCTTACAAGAAGGCACATCCATTACTGAAATAGTTAACGGTGATAAGAAGGTGGTCTATGTAGTGATAGAGGTGACCGGAATGGGTAAATTTTATATTGAAGCTACCACTGAAGAAATTGAAAAGAAATTGAAATTTACTGAATATAATTATGAATATTCAGATGAAACAATGGAAATAGCGGGCTATAAAGCTCAGAAAGTTATTGTAAAAACAATTGACTTGGAAACAGATGAGGAAGGTACCATGGTATTATATGTTTCAAAGGAAATTAATTCCGGTGATTTGCTTAACTTTTCAGATTATCCGGGTTTGGAAGGGTTTCCTTTAAGAACAGAAGTTGAATTGGGAGCAGAGTATCCTGGAGCAAAAACAATTATTGAGGCTAAGGAAATCAAACCCTCGAAGAAGATTAAAAGCTATGAGTTTTTACTTCCTTCGGATGCGAAAAATATCAAGGAGGATCCTGATTTAATGAAAATGTTCGGAATGAATCCTGATGAATAGTAGTTTTTGATGAAGGGTGAATAGTTAAGGAGAAACAACAAAGTAGTATTCGCTATTTTGTTGATACATATTGAGAAACAGTTCCTTTGAAAGAGGGAGCTGTTTTTTTATGAATCCTTCCAGAGTATAGATGTTCAAATTGAGATTTTGAAAGAATGTAAACACCTCATTAGGGTCAGTCATATAAAATTCACTTGCACCTAGACCACATTCAAAAATAATGATGGGGCTGTTATCACGTAAGATTCTTTCAGCACCCTTTAATACTTCAAATTCAGCACCTTCTACATCGATTTTGATAAAATCAATGCGTATATTTTCAGGGATTACCTGATCAAGTCTTTCAGTTTCAACTCTGATTTGGTCAATTTCCGGCATTTGAACCGCATAGGTCCTCTTTTTTAATCCACTGTAGGCAGGAGCATTTTTAACCCACTGAAAGTACGACTCTCCTTTGCTATTACACAAAGCGTATGGATACAAAGTGACTTGAGGAAAGTTATTCTTTAAGTTCTCAAACAGAGCTGGGATCGGCTCAAAAGCAAAGTGAGTACCTTCCGGTGCCAATCGGATAATTTGAGATAAGATCTCTCCTTTGTGTGCACCAACATCGATGCAGTTTGAGTCTTTTTTTATGACTTGTTTCATGATTTGAAGCGTCAATCGATCATATTTAATGTTTTTTGTAACATCAAGTCGAGTGGCTATTAATATTTTTCTAATCAAGTCTTTACAGTTCATGCCTTCTGTTCTAATTGTTCTACAAGTATGATGTGATGTGGAATTTGGTGTTCTTCAAATATTTTTTCTACCCGATTGGGATCTGTATCAGTTAGAAAAACCTGACCAAAATGATGTTCTCCCACTAAAGTGATTAATTGGTTAGAGCGAAATGGATCTATTTTGTCAAAAATATCATCTAATAGTAAGAGTGGTTTGATCTTTTTTTTCTCATAAATAAAGTCGAATTGGGCTAATTTAATCGCTAAAGCAAATGATTTTTGTTGTCCTTGCGATCCAAATCGTTTCAGTGGTTTGTTATTGATGATGAAGTTGAAATCATCCCTATGCGTTCCAAATGTCGAATAGCCGGTCTGTATATCAGTTTGTTGTGCTAATCCTATTCCTTTATCAAAACTCTCATTTTCCAGTTGTGACTGATATCGAATCTCAACCGTTTCATTTCCATCAGAAATGTAGCGATAGTATTGTTCAAAGCCGGGAGAGAGTTCATGAATAAATTCCTTTCTTTTATTAAAGATTTTATTTGCCAGAGGGGATAACTGTTCATTATATATCTCTAATAAAGAGTAATTTTGGTGCTCACGTGCCAGTAGCTGTTTTAAAGTAGTGTTTTTTTGTGTTAAGAGTTTTTGGTAGCGGATTAGGTGTTGTAAGTACTCTTTGTCAATTTGCGATATGATCATATCGAAGAATTTGCGTCTTACATCACTTCCTTCGTTGATAATATCATGATCATAAGGCGAGATCATAACCAGAGGATAGAGTCCATAATGGTCACTCAATCTACTGTACTCCTTCTGGTTAGCCTTCATAGTTTTTCTGTTATTTTTGTATGTACAGGATATTTTTGTGCTATTTTCAGGGATTTCAAAACGGTGAAAATGACCATGAATAGCAAAAAAATCTTCTTCATTTTTAACAGAGTAGATATCTTGAGAGGAAAAATAACTTTTTGTAAATGCTAAGTAGTGGATTGCATCAAGCAGATTAGTTTTTCCGGTTCCATTTCTTCCCAAAATAGCATTTACATTAGAGTGAAACTGAAATTCCTGAGAGGAATAGTTTTTAAAATTGATAACCGATAAATCAACTAAATACATACCTCTTTATTTCGCCAATTTATATTTATTTTCTAAAAAGTAGTAGAGCTCTTTATCGTAAATATCCATCTTGTTATCCAATACTTTACCCATAATTAGTCTGGGTTTTTCTTCTGAATTATCAAAAAACATGATATTGTCACAGATAGGCAGATAGTGATTAAAGAAGTTGAATAATCCTCTTTCATATCTTCTTTCAATGACATCGTCAGGCACATCATGTCCTCCTTCTGATACTCTTTTTCTCACTCTTTCTTTAGCCAGTTCGACACTATTGAGCCAGAAAAAGAGCAGGTTAACAATAAACCCATTCTTTTGTGCCAGAAATACTTTTTCTATGTAGGTTAGAGCAGAGAGTGTGGTTTCTACAGCAAAATTATCCTCTTTTTTTAGCAACATATTGATTCTTTCATGCTGTATTCTAACAGCAGGATAAATCATAGAATCAGGATTAAAGGGTGATAATCCTCTGGCAATTTCATCTAAATTAATGAACTCTTTACATTCAAGCATTTCCGGTAGCATATAAAAAGCAGCGGTCGTTTTACCCGCTCCATTACACCCGGAAATGATATACATGTTTTTCATAGATACAATCGGCAAAGATATAAATATTTTTCTATTAAGAATTTTTAATATTTATTAAAAAAAAATAAACATTTTTATATTTTTGATTCAATTTTTTATATATCTTTGCACGTTTTATTAACCAATTTATTATAANACCAATATGAAAAAGTTATTTTCGATGCTACTTGCTGTTTTAATGTTCTCAGCACTAGCTATTTCTTGCGGAGATCCAGATCCAGAACCAACTCCAGAGCCTACTCCTTGGGATGACTTAGCACCAACCAATACTCAATGGGGGCTTGTAATTAACTATACTGCTAACTGGTGTGNTCCTTGTGGTAGTTGGGGTGTTCCTTTGATGAAAAGGTGTGTTGAAAAAGGTAACGTAGTTGGTGTTGGAGTTAAAGCTTCGGAAGACCCTCAGTATAATGCTCCTATATACTCAGCTTATACTGCTGATAGAACTACAGGTGGTGGTATTCCTGCTTTTTGGATGGGAGATACTAAAACTGAGTCCGAGTCTGCCTTGACAACTTTGATGAATCGTACTCCTAAAGCCGGTGTGGCTATGAAACATGAGTTAACAGAGGATTCAATAATTGTGTATTCTGTGGTTGAAACATTTGATACTTTCGATCCTGAAGGAGAATACTATTTAGCAACAGTGGTTCAAGAAGATGGATTGAAGTATAGTCAAGCCGGTGTTACTGATCCGAATTATAGACATAATTATGTTACAAGAGCTGCTTTTGACGGTAAGCCATATGGAGTTCCTGTTACACTTAAAACAGGTAAAAATAACTTCCGTTATGCTATAGCAATTGAAACTAAGTGGGATGTAGCAAATATTTATGCACACGTAGTATTGTATAAAAAAGAGGGAACAACCAAACCAGTTTATAAGTTTATTAATGGTAGTTGGTCAAGACCCTAATCTTTCAAAAAGTATATAAAAAAGAGAGGCATTTGCCTCTCTTTTTTTATATGTTATGAAGAAGAATGATTAATTAAATAATCAATTTTGTAAATTACTTTTCCTGTATTTAGCCTTAGTATATTAGAGTTTGCTAAATGTTTTATCACAGCTATTTCATCAGCATCAGCGGGATTAGTACATATTTATTTACTTGTATTAATACTGCCTGGACTTACTTCTAAACATTACCAAGCATGAATCAAAAGACAATAATTTAAAGGAGAGATTTATCGAATGTTGAATAGATATTTAAAAGCAATTTCGTAGGTTAATAATGTAAAAAAGAGTATAAAAAAAGAGAGGCATGTGCCTCTCTTTTTTTGCTATCAAGCAGAGTAATCTATTTAATAACAAGTTTGTATGAAGAGATACCCTTTTCAGTTTCAACTTTTATTATGTAGAGTCCGCTTGCTTGTTGAATTGTAAGTACTTCTTGAGCATCAACGCGATGTGTACTGATTAGTTTACCAACCATATCATAAATAGCGATATGAGATGCCTCTGTAGCTACAATGTTTACGATTCCATCAGATGGGTTAGGATAGATTTTCACTTGGTTTGGATCTACTTCGCGAATGCCGGTAGCATAATCAACTTTAACATTGTCAATAACTGTTTGTGCACCGTCATTTCCATAGAAATGGAATGCAAATTTAACATTGGATTGACCCATTAAATGATTGAAGTTAACCTTTGGATTATAGTAAGTCCAGTTTTCAAAATATCCAAGATCTTCTTCTCTCCAAACACTATTCCAAGTATTTCCACCATCTGTAGATGTTTTTACGAATAGGTCTGCACCTTCGTTCTCAACCATCCAGGTATAGCTCATCATAATGTCAAAAGAGAGTTCTATACTGCTTGTAACAGCAGAGAAGTCAAATTTTGGAGAGATTAGCCACTCATCCATCATTGAATCATCACTCCACAGAACTTCAGCTCCATTACCGATACTTCCTGCAGAAATATGCCAGTTGGAAGTTGGACTGCTATGGGAATTAACTACTTCCCAACACTCTGGTGGGAATACGTCACCTTCAAAACCTTCTTCAAAAGGAATAGTAGTGATAGGAACACAATCTTTTTTAGTTTTGAATGCTACGGGTCCACCCCATTCACTGGTTTCACCTTCACCGCAATTAGCTTGAACGTAGAGTTCATATTGTGTATTGTCAGTTAGGTTTGTAAGAGTAAATTGTGTTGTGTTGCTCACTACACTGGTTCCTCCGGATGCAGGGTTAAATCCGGGAGCACCATAAGCAATATTCCAGGAAGCTCCGGCTCCATTTTCTGTCCAAGTTACTGTAGCTTCAAACTCTTGAACATTGGAAACTACGATGTCAGATGGGGTGTTACAAGCTNTTGGGTCAAGCATTGTTGTGAATGACCAAGTAATATCTGTACCATTTTCATCAGTACCATCATCAACACTTCCTTCAGGGATGTTAACTGTATATGTAGTGTTGTAATCAAAATCAGCGTGAGCAATGGTTAACACTGCACCGTTAATAGAAGCTGAAACACTACCTGGATTAGGTGTGATTGTAATTCCTGTTAAATCAACTGCAAATATAGGAACATTAAAAGTGGCACTTACAGTAGCATCAATGGCAACATTGGGAGCATCTGCTGCAGGAGTTAAAGTTGTTGCTATTGGTCCTGACACAGTGTAAGGAACTGCAAATCCGGTCAACTCATCATCAAGAGTAGTAATCAAAGTAGCTGCACCGGTAGATGTATTGATTGTATATAAACCACCTTCACTTGAATATAATGTACCATATAATATGTTATTATCTCTGTCGTAACCGATGTCTTGTGCATAGCCAATATCTACTCCTAAACCTCCTACAACTGTAGCAGCACCTGTAGTTTTGTTAATAGTAGCCAAATCGTCAGTTCCGACTGATACAGCATATAATGTACCATCTCCACCACAAGCCAATGCAATTGCAGAAGTATAGCTTCCTCCAATTTGGGTAACAGTACCATTATTTAAGTTGATAGAGTACAAAACGCCGTCAAAATCCATAACATAAGCGGTACCAGTTGTTACATCATAAGCAAAACCGGTTAAGCTTGGCGCTCCACCTCCAATAGTAGTAACAATACCTGTAGTAGGATTAATTTTTACCAATGGAGAGTTTCCTGATTCACTATATCTAATTCCGTAAATCTCATTATTAACGTAATCAGCTCCGGCAATAAAGCTACCTTCATCAGTTGTGATTTGAGATAATGTACCGGTTGGCAGGATAATATTTATCGGACCTGCATCGGTAGTTCCCCAGCCGGTTGCATTCCATGCAAAAGCAGAAACAACATCCATCACATTTACAGTAATTTCAAGCTCATCATTAAGTGTATTACCATCACTAGCAACAGTAACAGTAGCTGTTAAAGTATACTCTCCAATAGCTGGAGTCCAACTACCCATAGTTACCTCTGATGTAGCGCCAGGAGCAATGCTGGTACCATTAACAGTGCTGGTATAGGAACCTCCATCTGTAAGAGTAACACTCCAGGTTGTTTCAGTATTAGTACCAAAGTTTTGAACAGTTACCTCAGGGGTTACAGTTGCACCACTTTGAACAAAGTTAGGAGTGATGGCAACAACACCCAAGTCATGAGGATCCGGAACAAATAAAGTAACATCGTCAATAGCCCATTCCCAGATATCATATGTGTCTCCATTAAACACAAAAGCAAATCTAAAGTTTGCATTGCCCACGTGAGCATTGTTGATCATAATGTTTTTAGCTTCTAAAACATCTGCAGTAGGAGTAACAGACCATACTTCTAACCAGGTAGTACCATTATCAATAGTAGTACATAGTTTGTATGAAGTAGTACCTGGTGTATAGAGACCAATTTCATGTTTGAAATTTAACGCTAATGTAGTATAACCTGTAGTATTAATAACAGGACTCATACAGCGTGAAGTTCCATCAAATTGACTTGCACTAGTCCATTCCAGTAAGAGTTCGGGAGCAGTTCCTCCTGCCAGATTAGAGTTAGATTGACTCCATGCTCCTTGTCCATCACCAACAATAGTCCAATTGGTTATGCCTGTAGAAAAATCTTCAGTAAATAGAGTAACTGATGTAGGACTAAGCAAGCTTTGAAGTTGTTCAAGTCCATGACGTTCAGGTCTAACACTAGGTTTTACACTTTGTTTAGCGGGCATGAACGATGCATTGGTATTGCCTGCTGTGTTCATTTGTTTTTGTTGTTGCGCTTCCACCATTCCTCCGGCTAATAGGAGTAATGTCAACAACATAGTAATCATTTTTTTCATAAAAAAAGTTTTGGTTAATAAATAATTTTCAGATAAAAATAAGGTTTAAAAATCCTCAAAGAACAATTTACAAAAGTACAAAAAAATATTGAATTATCATACAAAAAATTAAAAAAAATATCAATAAAAACATACTTTAGAGAGTGGGGAAACGGAATAGCAAAAAAGTTGCCTCCATGCTGCCCCCCTTTTTTTTTATTTCAAAAAGAAAAGAAAGAAATTAGAATAAAAAGGCGAACGTTTAGACTACTTAAGTGTCCCCTTTTATTAGGACAGTTTTTTTAATTTGTTAATATTTTATTTTTCAAAGAACTTAAATCTTTAACTTTGCAAAGTTAAAGATTTTTTT
>JGI24712J26585_10000232_pt1 | contig 47743 bp, 48 predicted proteins | sample BioPla3DNA2_FD_26585 | JGI IMG/M metagenome (IMG submission 26585) | reverse complement strand
GAGAACCGTATTATACATAAGTGTACCACGTTTATCAAGAACGCGTTCCAACTCAACACTAGTTTTACTACCATCTAGTTCTGTATGGATAAGTTCATCAAAAATTTTATTTCTTTTACAGAATTCCATCAAATCTACTATATTAATAGTAGGTGATGAAATCATTGAAAACAACTCTGACAAACGCTCCATACGTTCAACGAGATTGGATAATAGATTTGAAAAACAATCTTCTTGGTTTATACCACGTTTTATAACTTCTGGTAATACCTTATAACGCATAAATAGTTCTATTTGAGCGTTTTGGTTTTTGAAAAATTTATGATCCACATCTCTGAACCAAGTCATATCTATTGGGACATTATATACGAAATTGAATTCCAAAAAGTATAAATTGTATAAAAATTGAAACAATGTTATCCTTCTAATATCTTTCTTCGAACCGTGTAATATAACCTTATCTCTAGCTCTCGAATAATCATCAAGGATATAATTTTCAATAAATTCACACAACAATGCATAATCCTTACTTGTTCCAATTTGGTCGACAAACGTGTTTAAATCGATCTCTATTTCTTCATTTTGTTTTAAGGTATAAATAAAGTCCCTTGTATATAGATTCATATATTATAACACCTCCATAAACTATCTGAAATATTATATATAATTTAACATTATTTACCAAAATTTAAATTTTCAAATATCGTCTCGATAGTTTTATAGACATATATGTAGCTTCCGAACACATAATCGAACACAGTATTAAATAGATGCATGATATGATTCGTTTCACCAAAAATCATGTTATCTTTGTCAAATATACGGANGTTATTTTTTAAACTNTATACATCGTTGAAATAAAAACGTCTCAAAACGTCTTTCTGTATATTCGGTATATTATTCAACTGATCTAAACCTGTCACAAGATTACTAAGATTTCTAACGGTTTTTAACGTAGAAAAAGCTTCTTCATAATATGTCTCTATTAACGTAGTGATTCTTAAAAATTCATCATATGTTAACATTTTCAGATTTGTATCAAGATGTAATGTTGAAATATTCATATGTAAATCATACAAAGACGTTTCAATGAATTTTATAAATACTTCTAAAATATCTACAGTTTCTCTAAAAGATTTTGTATTATTTAATAGAATCGATTTTAACAATGATTTATTGCGTTTATAATCCATTTTCTTAGAAAGACTGACTTTGTTAGAAATTCTTCCATACATTAATAGTTCTGAAATATCATAAAAATCATAATCCATACCGTATGTAAACTCATTAAATTCGTTAAAAATATCACTATTTTCGGTTCTAAATTTAGTATTTTTATCTTTAAATCTGTTATAAAATTCCAACAACTTTGTCGGAATATCCTTAGTAGCAATATTATTGTTGCTCATAGTTAAACACTCCAAGAAAAAAAAGAAAGGATAAGGGACCGACAACGATGTCAGTCCCTTATATCCGAATTTTTAAGACGGTTATTTAATCTAATATATAAGCTAAATAACCATCTACATCAACTGAATCGTCTGAATCTTGATCGCTTTCGAACGATCTCAGATCATGATCATAATCTGGATCGTCGGTGAAATTGATATCACCGTATTCATATTCCATAGTAAAATCTCCTTAGTAGAAAAGGTTTGGTTGGATTCTGTTTGTTTCCTTTTCTACTAATATAATATATAATTAGGAGGATTCGTCAAACAAACTATTGATGTTGGAAAGCTTTTAGACGCTCATCTTGAATAGCTTCAAAATCTAAGTTGGGTCTAGCTAATGTAATCATATTACCGATATTGATTAATTGGCCTACACTTTCTGTAATAATACCCATCAATAATGTGTCCGTATTTCTAGGAACTATGAGTTGTGTACATTCTTTTGGATCGGAATCATTAAATTTTTCATAAACGTTTGTCATAATATTATAGATAATCGGAGTAAAAGAATGTACACAATGTTCCCATGTGGCTAAAGCTGTAGATGGATTTCTATACATGTTATACAACGCATAACGATATGCGCTACCAAACGAAAATTTAATAGTTTCCAAGATAACTGTAACGATATTTCGTAATGTATCATAGTTTTCTGCAGCGGTAATATTAATAGGTGTATTATTAATAACGTTGAGTACATCGTCAACCAATTTATCAAAATTATGATGGATATAATGTGATATACTCATATTTCCACCAAGAGATACACCACCATTTTTGATAGCCGACCCAACAGATCGTACAGCATCATCAACAATTAATTTACGAGAATATTTTGATTGTTGTGAGTTACCTCCACAATAGAAGAATGTTGTTCGACCCTGTAATCTATTGATTCGTTCATCAAGATCTTCGAAAGTAATATCCATATTATGGAATCTTATACCTTTCATAGCTTCTTGTCGTTTCTTTAACTCAGCAACTAAAGCGTCGTATTCTTCTTTATTTGGATTACATCCTGCAAAATTTGTATCTGCGAAACCAGAAGTAACCATATCGCAAGTACCAAACATACTTTGAAGTTGACCTTTTCTAACTTCTCTATCATCAGAAAAATCACTAAGTTTTGTGACACTTGTTGAAAACACTTTCGCACCTGTCATGATACGAATATCTTCGAATAAGAATTCTTCAATCTTGTGTTTATTTTTAACGACGATTCCTGCAATATTTACACGTANANNTGGAGAACTTGGATCTGATTTAGGGTCATTAATTTCTTGACCTAAAGCATTATACTGTGTTCCCACAATACAATTATAAATATAATTTGCAATATGCATATTATATGATGATGCTACAACTAACAAAGGACGTTTTAAATCAAATGCAACTGTTTGTACAATCTTTTTAAAACCATCCAAATCGGTTTCCATCAATCCACCATCGAACATAGCGATTAAAGGTTTTTCTGCAGTCCATAAAAATCTGTCTGCTGAGTTAGCCATAGTTTTTTCATCAAACAATCCAACAGGAATTCTAAATGCATCAACATTTTCTACATATTCTTCTTCAGTTTGTGAAGTTGTTACAATAACATCTCCACGCCCATCGAGTTTGTTTCTATACAAATCTGCAATAGTTTTACCTGTAATGTAATCATTGTTTGCACTAGTCGTTGCGACTTTTGTTAACCATTCAATAATTTCATCTTCCTGTTCTTTTGTATAATCACCGTTTTCATCCGGTTTTGGAAATACTTTTTGATAAAGTTTATTATCTTTGATACCTCTAGCAATTTCTTGTACACAGATATTACTAATATTTTTAATTCCTACAGGTGAAAATTTCCATACACCGTCCGATTGTTTATTAAATATATCGATAAAATTTGTTAATAGTGTGTTTTGGATAGGGATTCCTGAAGATGTGGAGTCACCGATTTGAATCTGTAAATAATCTGATACTTCTTTAAGAATCTTAAATATTGCATTAGGTATCGGTTGAGAATAAGACATATTTTGTAATATTGTGTATCCGTCTCGTGTATTATATACTGGAACATCTCGATCTGCATATGATTGAATAAGTGTCGCATCACCATATGGTCCAATTGTGTGTCCAATTGCTGTTTCAGCAGCTTCAGACACACTCAATATCTCTTTAATAACTGATTCATTTTTAACAATATTGGGTTTCGATGTCTTATATTCACCTTCACCATATCCAACATTAGATATCTTCATATCTGTAAATTCACATTCAAATGATTTAAATTCCACTTTTTCTGCCCCTTTTTTCATTTGCTCATCAATGTCTTTCATAAATTTTATAGGATCTACTGTTTCTTCCAATCTCGTTCCTCCAAAACGCCTTTAGATTTTCTACTTATTCCTACAGTACACGTTTGTTTATTATTATCAAACTCTATACCTCGTTCATCACAATAATTTTTTATATTATTTACTTCTTCAGCAGGAGTTTTACGAATATCAAACTCCGCCGTTATTGTCTTATTTCTATTATTTTGAACAATCTCTTTTACTTTGCACGTCGTCTGTTGCTGAATTCCATATAACGCTTTGAAATGATTTGTGTAATTAACATCGAAAACACCATCCTTATATACGGTCTTTCCTTGTTGATTTTTTAACAAATTATTCTCTGTAATTCCTAATATAAAATCGATGAAAGAAGGTTTTTCATTCTTCTTCATAATTATTTATATTCTCCTAACGTTTTACATTACGTTCAAACTGTTTTAATACCGATTCATCTAGAGAAGCCGGTTCATGTTTAGTATAGGCGTTTATTGTACCGTTTTCTCTAAAATCCTTATACGATTTATCAATATTCGCAAACTCATTATTCACTATCTTTTCAAATGCTGGAATATCGAGTTTTAATATTTCTTCAAAAGTAAATCGCCCTTCTAATAGTTTTGATGCGTTTAATAAATTTTGTATAATCACATCAGATTGACGAGGTTCTTCGATTACTACTTCTCGTTTAGGAGCAGTATTAATCTTCCTCATAAATAAATTTTCTTTTACTTGTGGTTCTGGTATTTCTTCTTCTTTTTTGTCTTTACCATGCACAGCAGCCTGTTCGCGTTCAGCTTGTTCTAGCTTTGCTGTGCGATCGTAAAAAAAAGCAATTCAGGTTCCGCCGGAATAATTCCCATATCACTTTTACATATCTCCGCCTCACAAGTACCACCGTTAATAGCGTGTCTAATACCTTGCACATTTTGTAAACTTAATAGTTTTTGGTCTGTCATTAGAGCATCGTAATCTTGTGGTGATAATTGGAACACAGTTCTCAATACGTCGTGTTTTTCTTTAAACCTAACATAACTTACAGTTGCAGAACTATTTTCTTGGTCTGTTCTAATAATTTTTGGAACAAGGACTCCAGAAATATAGAGATATAGTTGCGTTCTTCGCATATTCATATTATTAAACGCAGATGGTGAGTCTATTCTGAAAGAATCACCTGTTTCAGGAACAATTATTTCGAATTCATCGTCTGTTTGTTCAGCGAGAACTTCCAACGTATCTAGAGCTTCTAATATAGTCGGTACCTTTATTTCAAAGATAAACGATGATATTGGTAATTCTTCAGATATGCGGTATTCTGTGTTTGCCGTTTTTACAATATTTTCGTCTTGAAATTTCTTATATACATCAATTGTATCCGGACTACCGATAGCAGATCCTTTATCGATGTAATATAATAATTTATCAAGATCAATGTTTTTATTAAGTAAGAAACATAAATCTTTTGGTTCTACAGTTCTAGACTGTTTATAACCACACGTTCCACAGTAAATATCATATGTATAAGATTTTCTAAACGTAGCAGCNTATTCTCCAAAAAACAATTGAGAAAAATCCGGTAGTTTTAATATTTTACCAAATAATTCATCAAACGATGGTTTGTCTTTATATCCAGATACAGAATATATACGCTTATAAAACAACTCCAATTGTTTTCGACGTTTTTCAATAAAAACAAGATTTTTTCTATAAATATAATCTTCGTCATGTGGAGATAAGTCGTATACTTTTTCTTCAATTTCTTTAATTTCTTTAACATCCATCCATGAGAATGCGCTCATAGTTATAACAACCCCAGATACTATAAACGGTACAACCGTGTATGATGGTTGGAGGGTTGATAGAACGGTTTTCATAAAAACATCTTTTCTCTCTTCGTTAGATAATGTATCAATGTCTTGAGCTTTGATGTTTTCTGTATCGGCAACGTCTATATTTCTAATGATTTTAGCTGTTTTAGCCGTTCTCATTTTAAAAGAAGTTACCTCACCATCACCACCATAAACTGGTTTTTTGCTTTTTGGTTTAGTTATAGGTTTCTTCTTTTGTTTTGGTTTAGAAGGTTCGTCTTTTGATATATCGTTTATAACGTCTACAGCAATTTTTGAATCCGATGGAGAATCTATATCGTAAATATCTGATATTTCTTGAAAAAGTTGATCTTGTGTCATACCTTCAAGAACATTCGTTTGGATATCTTCTCGATACACCTCCATGTTTTCTCTATGAATATCTTGAACGATATCGATAATTTTACCATCAATATCGTCGTGTGCAATTTCTACTTTTTTATTACTTGTATCGTTTTCAGCTTCTATAGATCTAGCTTCTTCAGGAGATACAATATTCACTTCGTTTTTATCATCTTTTGGTTTTGTTGGTTTTTGTTTGGATTGTTCCTGTTTTTTAGGTTTGTCCTCATCATATTTGCCAGATTTAGTAATATTTGTTACAGCTTCATTTACAACGTCTGTATTATTTTTGTCTGAAAGATCGTCTACTGGGTCGACAATATTGTCGTTATTGGGTACATTTTTTTTACTGCCGTTGACTTTTGGTTTACTTTGTTTCTCCGCTTGGTTGTTAGACAGTTTCTGTTCAAAATCTTCGCGACCAATTGTCTTTTCCTGCTTTCTTTCAACTGTTTGNTCCTGTTGTTCGCGCTCTTTTAAATCTTCCATATCTTGACGAATTTTTTCTCGNTCGTTTTTTATTCTGTCCANAAATTCATCGTTTTTCTTATCATCGTTATCTTTTATCATAAAAAAATAATCTCCTAGATGTATAAAAATACAATCCTCGAGATAGAAATTAAATCTATCTCGGGATTATAAATTAAATTCAAGCTCCTAAATATTTTTCATGCAAATATTCAGGAAGAGTTTTGAATAATCGATCATACATTGACCGTTTTCACAACCGATATCTTTAGCATATTCTTTTAAAGAATGTGTATCCATTGTTAACCCCTAGAACGGAACGCCATCGTATGCGTCATAATCANCGGGAANACTGTTAGATTGACNACGATTGTTGTTATTGTTTCTATTTCGACCACCGCCCATTACAGCTGAAATATATCGAGTAATAGAACCTGATGCAGCATTTGCGATTCTATATACCATCGGAATTATCGGATTTTGCAACTCTTTAAAGGTAATTACAAATTCAAATGCTTCANTATCACCATAATCGATCTTGTTCTGATTAAGTATTGACGNTTCGAATTTTCCAGCCGGTGGATTTGATGCAAATACGACCTCAATTGTTGAATTTTTATCGTATTGAGTATATGTNATTCTTAATCTCGGAACACCGTCTACATTTACAGTATCACAAGTTAATAATCCGATTGTTACTTCTTCGCCGTCCCGAAACATCGTTGTATTCATTTCGAGTTTTTCAGATGCGTCGTAAGGTTTTCCACTCGCAAACGCATCGCGTCGTCGAGCCATAAATCCTTCTAACCAGTTAGCAAAATCGTATGCTTTTGATGGTTGAAGATAGCATGAACTATCTGTTGTATTCTCAGGTGTGATACCTTGTTTAAAACGCATAATAATACGATCATTATAATATTCCAATACTACGAACGCATATGTTTTCGGTCCACCCGGACGTTTTTGTGAAAAATATGTTCGTGACATTGGAACGTTTATAAAATACGGTCTTTTCTTCTCATCTGTTGTTGCAGTCATTATTCATTCTCCTGTTTTTCTTTTCTTCGAATGTGTACTATAACACCATCCGATATAATAGAATCTTTCGTTATTGTAATATCTGTTACTAATGATAATTTTATTTCTTTAAGATTACCATTAAACGGCATAGGATCTGACGTAAAACGTTGTCCTTCTGTAACAAATACATCTACTCCAGCATTTTCTAAAGTGACATGTATTTTGTCACCAACGGTTTCATTGTCGTAAATATTACTTAAATATACACCTTCTTCTTCCATTTATTTTTTCTCCCTATCGAAATCTTCTTTCTTAGGTTTATTGGGTTCATCCATTACGCCGTCTACGACATCACGAATCGATTCTGTATTACGAATATTTTTTTCGTATTCTTTTTGAGCCCTTTCAAACTCTGTCATATATCTATCCTCCTACAAATATTTATATTGGTAAAATTACATCATTGATTAAAAGTTTTTGAAATTCCATATCGGTCTCTTCTATTTTACAAAAACATTTACCACCACATACAATCTCTTCTGACATAATTTATACCCTCTTATTATATACATATAGTTTTAAATTGTTTATTTTTTAACATTTTTAACCATAATAATGCTTAATTAACACATTTGCGTACTCCTCACCATATTCCCTGATCAATTCTTCTTTGGTCATCGGTTGTTTAGTTTGCATATTTATAAGCGTTGTTGGAAGGTTAGTTTTCTCATCTTTAAAACTAAAATGTTTACTATCGTTTATTTGTTTTTCAAATTGTGATTTCACATTTACCTCTTTTTCAACAGATCTTTATAATAATTTTCTATATCTATTATTTCAATGGCTTTATAACCATATGTCTCAACGAATTTGTGAAACATTTCGTGTATTTTATCATAATGTTTTGTTTCAAAATATTCTTGTTTAAATACCGGTTTTGCAAATTTTGTGAGTTTCCATTTTATAGAATACTCTATACGTTTTGGAAACTCACATTTGTACAAATGGAGAACTTTTTCAAATTTTCCAATAGTGTCTTTATTGTTATATTCTCTAAAGCGTCGTACGAAATTATTCGTAACGCCAAACTTTATAAGCTTTTGTTTATGAAACTTCACGATTATAATATAGAAGTATTTTAAAGTTCTAGATTCTATTGGTACAATTCGTTTTCTTCCCACATTCTATCCTCACTAAGTGATGATAAACGNAGACGATCTGATTGTTTTGATTCGATTTCTTTCTTACGGTTTTCGATATAACCAAATGCGTTTGAAATACCTTTAACGATATTCGTTCCTTTATCAATAAATGTTTGTTTATTCTGTTCAATATTTCCAACGGTAGAAGTTATTTTGTTTTCTAACATATTAGTTATCTTATCATCTTTCATACTGAACGTAAACTCACCGTATAATTTATACAAAGGTTTTGCATATCGTATTTCTCTATTGTCTTTGAAAAAGATAATATCGAGTATAACAAACTGTTTACTAATATTAAAAACCATATAAAACGTTTCTTTAATATTATCTTCAAACGTATTTAAATTATTCATAACACTATCACTGATTTTTGTTATATAATAATCTGTGACTTCTTGTGGAAACCTTGAAAAGAATGANATATTATTAATCATCAATTTAGGTGTGTGTCTCGTGTCATAAATGAACTCGATCGAATCCATGTTAATGAATATTAATGATCCGAATAGTTCGGAAATCAAGTCATTAACCAAAATCGTCCTGTTATCGATATATACACCTGTTTGTGGGTTATTATTTATAAATGTGTCTAATTGCGATCTTCCGAGCGTATTATACAATATTTTCGTATTATCTGTAACAAAATCGTTAAGATTACCTCGTCTCGTTTCGTTACTATGTTTATAATATTCAGCGTCAATATGATTATAATATTTTGGATTGTATGGATTATAATAAATAATCTGTTTAACCAATTCAGAATCATTATCGTTGACAAATGTCACCAACTCAATTTTATCTGGTCTTGAAGTATTCAAATCCGCTATACACAATCCACAATCGACAATACGATTCTCCCAATCATTGGTTACAACAATTGTGTTTGAGAAAGCGTTTTGTGGATTTATCTCAGCGCTCTCTATAAACGCATCGATATTTTCTTTAATATTCTTTAACGAAATATGTCCAGGAAATTCCACCTCACACCAATAAATCGTTTTAGTAAACATCCTATACATAAGCTCTTTGTTGTTACTAAAAGTATCATGTATAGAATAATTGGTAATTGTGGCGTTTATAGACGTTACCATATTGTTATTGATTATATTGTGTACATTCTTATTTTCTATAAAGAATAGTGTTATTTCTCGTTTAACATCTTTGAATCCCAATTCCTTCAAAATATGTGTTGTGGGGTCACCTATTAATTGGTTCTGTAAAGCTTCTCGATTTATTCGATTTGTTATTTTCATATAGAGCTTTCCCCTTATATATGTATTTATATTAATATATATAAATTAATAGAATTTAAAAAAAAAGAAAGGAAAGCAATCCTCGCAGAAACCTTTCCTTTCTCTTCCTCGAACCAAATAGAGATACTGTACANTATCCCTATTACGAAGATTTGGATAACGTTCGAGGGGCAAAGAGACACTTAATCGAAGCGCCTACACGTCCGACATCACACANCGTTACCCTTGAATGCATGATGGTCTGGGTGAACGTGGTTTACTCATGCAACACCCCAGACATATATTGCAACCGTACTGTTGATCAGACAATTACGGGTCAGGTGATATCGCGTACTATCCCTTGACATTATTATAATATATAAGTGAAAAAATATAAGAGTAGGGTTTTATCCCTACTCTTATTTATTAGTTATGGATTAATAGCTTCAAAATTTGTTTGAATCTGATTAAACATTTCGTCTTTTGATACAACCATCTTGTATTCAATTTCCAAATGTTCCAATATACGTGTCATAGAAGTGTGTATATTTCTTCTATCTTGTGATAAATATGATGTTAAGAACAAGGTTTGGAAATACATGTGTGTTATTACAAGGAATACACCAAACATCTGTTTTAACGTTAATGTTTCAAAATTTGGTGTATTTACCATAGCTTTTAGTAACATCATATTTTCTGTATACTGCATTATAACACTCTCTCTTGGAGGATTCATCATTCCTGTGCTGAGAATATTATAGAAGTATTGGTGTTTAATTCTTGTGTTTTTGAATAACACGGTAAATAATTGTTCCTCTTCACCCAAGAAAGCCTCACCAACAACATTTTTAAAATATTTCTGAATATCTTCAAAATCTTTCTGATTTTTAGAGGTTAGTATCATATTCACAAAATATTCTAACACATCATTAACGTTGTCTTCTGGTTGGAAATCATTTTCCATAGATAATGACATTAACAGTGGAATGATTATGTTTGTTATACGATAATAAAGGTTTTTAGAAATCGTTCGTTTGTATGAATCTCGTGTCATAACTGTGTTATAGATTTCATACACACTGTATGTGTTTGTGAGTTCTTTAACAAGTTCGACAAGATTCATAATTTTATTAATAACGTCATACTTTAACATCAATTCAAACGTATGAGTATTATACAATTCATCAAACGTTTCTTGGTTAATTGGAACATAATTACCATCTTCATCGATTTCTTGAACGTATTCGTGAATAACTGTAGTCTCATCTAAGTCCATAATTTGTAATTTATGTACCCTATATTTTGTATTATCATACGCAAATTCACTATATTCAATATAGGTGTCAAATGTTTCGGAATAAGCTTCTAATATGGGTTTCACAAAATATGATATACCTGTCTGAGGACCAGCTAACAATTCTTCATCACTCAACTCCCTATAGACACCATTATCAAACACATAATATGTAACACCAGGAGTAAATCCACCTGTGACATCCGTTTCAATTTTATCCAACGGTTCCAATTGTACTCTAATAGGAATAACGTAGTTCATCTGTGTTCTATCGACAGTCTCAAAAAACGTTTTGATCCTGTCTTTTAACGATTCTTTATTATACATAGAAAACAAAGGAAGATAGTTTGCGATCGTTGGGGTAAATATTGATGAAAGTATATCGTACGATCCTTGAATGTCGGTGTCAAGAATATCGTCGAGATTTTTATAAGTAAACACACGCGTATTATCTTTTAAATAAAGATCTTTAAACCTTTCAAATAATGTTATATCATTAAGATCTCTATATAGATTTTTTATTTGACTATATTGATCGAAAAGTGTACCTTTATCGATTAATGATCTGGTAAAATATTTTCGATAATCGGCGGTTGCGTTTTCAAAAATAGGCATATTATAATATTCTCGTTGATATTCGATAAAATAATCCTTACTTGATTGAGGATTTACAATGGTTTTTCGTCGTAAACTCATTTGTCTCAACCTCCTGTATATAACTTTGTTTTCGATCAAATCGTTGTTAAAAAAAAATAAGGGAGAGGATAAACGTATAAACTCCTCTCCCTTAAATATAGACAAACTCTCTAATCTTCCAATAATTTTTTGATATTTTTCAACGTCATTCTTGAAATAGTACATCCTAAATTAAGATAATACAATCTGTCTTTTGAAAATATACCATATATGGTTATTGTATATGGTATACCTTCTCTAGCGTATCTATAATTCATAGTATAATCGGTTCTTCCGCCAACATCACTATCACGATTGTATTCATATTCTATTCCAGAATTCGTTACAAATCTATCAAATGTTTTCATAATACCTTGTAACATACCATAATATTCATCGTATTTTCCGTTGTTTTTAGCAGCNTTCATATCAATCCTATCATAATATTTTCCAAAATCATAATCTTTTGGAAAATCGGATGTTATACTTTTTCTATACGTTATACATATACCTTTTCTTTTTTCAGCACGCAGATAAACCACAGACTTAAACACCTTTTCCAAAAAACTATGAATCGAATCTGCTTCATCGTGTAAATATGTTTCCGTAACCGATTCTAAATCTTTGTTAGGAAGAGTACATTTTACTTCAAACGTGTTTAAACGATTTGAATTATATGGTACATCTGGTATATCACCGATTGTTTCATAATTATAATCTTCTACAATTCTTTTATACCCCATCGATTTCTCCTGCATAAAATAACTGTTTCAGCTTATTATTATCTGATCCCATAAATACTTCTAAAGCTTTCTCAGCTCTATCAGCATCTTCCATCGTTATCAGTGTCCACTCACGTGTTTCCGGATTAATTACTGTTTCTTTTAAATCTTTTCGCTCCATTTCACCAAGACCTTTAAACCTTGTAACTTTAATTTTCGGTCCTAAGATTCCATTCATGGTTTTACAAAGATCGTAAATCGTTCCACGGTAATCGTGTCCAGAACGTATACCCTTTAGATATACACCATATATGTGTATATCGTTCAGTTTTTCTAATATTGGAGTAAAGTGTTCATCTACAAACGTTTTATCATATTTTAACGACGCATGATAAATACCTCTATCAAACGTAATAATGTTATTATTTTTGTGTCTTGTTATCATATAACCAGAACGTTTATAAAATTCTTTATTAATAGAATTGCTTGGATCGTCTGTTGACTTTAATACCGTATCTATATTCATAACAATATGTTCCAACAAATCCGGTTTCAATGCGGTTGCCGCAGCGTGGTTATCTATTAATACCTGATATCCAGATACAGCATCAATAAATACACCAAATAACTTTTTACTCAATTGTACATCATTTTTCTTAGAATGGAGTGTAAAAGAATGTAAAATAAGTTCTTTCATATATTCATCATAATGCTTATCTGTACTAATATAAAAGTATTGTCCATTATTCATTGTCAGACGTTTGATGGGTGGATTCGCAACATAAACATGACCGTTCAATATTATATCTGGATAGAAACAATAGAAAAATGTCAATAACAAAATTCGAATATGGAACCCGTCATCGTCAGCATCAGTCAATATAATAATCTTATTGAATTTAAGATTCTTATAATTTGTCTGATTGGCTTTTGTCGGATCAGGCCAACCCATACCTAATATCTGTACAATATCTTTAAGAACCTGATTGTCTATGATTGCTTTATTCTTTCCATACACGTTAAGAATTTTACCAGTTAATCGATAAATCGCTTGGAAATTTCGATCGGTTGCCATCGCAACACCTCCACCAGCAGATTTTCCTTCAACTATAAATAATTCTTTTTCTTCAGGATCATTACTTCGACACGTTGTATATTTTTCAGGATCAATACTGCCAGCCTCAAACACAGAACGTGTAGCTTTTGCGTCCACAATATTGCTTCGAAGTTTCTTAATTTCTTCGTTGTATTTTGCAAACGTTATAACCAAATCAACAAGTTTCTTTGCTTTTTGCGGATTATCGTTTAACCACTTTGTCATTTGTGCACGAACGCCTTGTTTAATTGGTTCGGTAACGTCTTGTGATTTTAATGAATCTTTTGTTTGACCATCAAATAATGGATTTTCATGACCAATACCAACTATTGCAACAAGATTATTACCAATCAGTGTTCCTGACAATTTCATTTTTTCTGCAGATTTTGGAATATTTCCTGCTGTATTAATATATTGTGTCAATGCCAATGCTGCACCAGCTCTCATTGCAGAAACATGATATCCGTGTTCTGGTGTTGAGTTACCATTACAGTGGGATACAATATTTCTATCACCAGCAGAACTATTTGGACTATATGAGAACACTATTTCATAATCAAACATTTCTTCTTCACCGGAAACTAATATCGGCTCAAACATTATCTTTAATTTTCGTTTCTTTGTAAAGTTTGCAAAATGTTCTTGTATACCACCTGTGTGTAAGAAACGTTTCGTTTTACCATCAATAGTAAATACAAATTCCAAACCAGAGTTTTGATACGCCATAGTATCCATATAATCACACAATTTTGGAATATCGTGTGTTCTTGTTTTAAGGTATTTTTCACTACTTATGTAAGATATTTTTGTACCACGATGTTTATCAGATGGGATACCGTTTGGTAATTCTTTCCAATCATAAGATGCCAATTTTCCATCAACAAACTCAGCTTTTCCATATTTTGCAGGTATTTTTGCTTCCGGAACAGCTTCTTGATATACTTCTACTTCTAGAAAATCTGATAGAGCTGTTAAAGCTTTTAATCCAACGCCGTTTGCACCGATTCGTCTACTATACGAATTATTGTTAAACTTCCCACCGGTATTCGTTTTTGTAAATACTTCAACGAGTTTTTCTACAGGAATACCTCGACCGAAGTCTCTTATAACCATTATATTTTTATGAGTATCAAGTGTTATTAAGATTTGTGTACCAAACCCATTGAGATATTCATCAACTGAGTTTAATATAGGCTCGCTATCGAGTTTATACAAACCAGGCTCATATATTTCACCAATATACATGGATGGTCTTAGTTGGATATGTTCGATGTCTTCTAGACTAACAATACTATCACTACCATATATTACTGGTTTTTCTTCATCTTTACTCATTATTACATCTCCTATAATATTTTGGAAATATTCTTTCCTTCTTTTATATAATATATATAATTATTGCGAATTTAATAAATTATGTTTTTTAACGAATTTATCAACTATATGTATGATATCTACCTCAAAAGCACGATCACACCGTTGTTTTTTCAAAACATATTCGCGATCTCCTTTTATCTTTTCCATATGTTTTTCACCGAATCGATTTTCAAGATATTCATAAAATACATTAACTATATCACTTTTTAATTCAGATATATCTGTAGATGTCATATTCTGATTAATCATTAAAAAATCCTCCATAAGATATATAAGTGATGTGTGATTTAAAATAAAAAAAAATAAAGAGGATATTGAATCCTCTTTATATAACCGTGAATACGTCAAAGATTTATTTTAAACGGACCTATTTTAAAAGAAGGTCTTTCCAGTTTTATTTCAGAAATATCGTATGTTACTTTATTTAACATCATATCAATCCCTTTTACATTTTACCGTTCAAGTTCTTCCAAACGTTCTCTTGCGTATTCTTTATTAGTCATAGTTGTCTCCTTTTAGAACAAAAAAGAAGAGGGTGTCGTTATACCCTCTTCTTTATTCATTAAAACAATTCCATAGAATCTAGCATAGTGTCGACTTCTTGATCATGATGTATCGGGAGTACCGTAAATTGTTTATTATCGTTACTCATGGGTTCATTGTCGTCAGCGGTTTCAGCAACCATTTCCGATAATGATTCCTCTGCAAAATCAATACCGTCTTCATCAAATTCTTCCATTTTATAATCGAGTTGCGTTTCGAATTCAAGGTTCTTAAGATCCCTGTTATTTAAAGTTCGTTCTTTATTATATTTCTCAAGAAGTTCCCTTAAAGCATAATCATAGTTCTCAATTTCATCAATAAACTCATCGTTGTTAACAAATTCAATAATCTGCATCATCAACATTATCATCGCCGCAATATTATTTGTACTTTGTGACGACAGTGTTATTGTCTCACCGGTATCGATATTNATACTTATTTCGTAAAGATGAACGATTTCGCCTTCTTTATTCTTCATAGTTGGATATTTTCGAATATTTACAGCTTTAGAGATTTCTTCTATAGACGCATATTCCTCGTCCATAAGAATATCATCCAAATCACCTTCGTCTGTACGACAACATCTTTCATATACTATTGGAGCAAACATCATTAATAACAAAGTTGTATTTTTGGTTTTAATAAATGGATTAAAATATTCCAACTCTTCAAATCTATCCTTAAATACAAAATGTTCCTCGAGAGTTCTCACTAACGTATATATCCGTTCCGGCTCCGTCTGATGATTCATAAAAAACTTCATTACAGGTTTCATATCCTTACCAAGTCCAGAATCGATATAACGAATCATGCCAACGCCTTCTTCGTCATATATTGTCAGCCCAACAAATTTAAATATTGGAATCAGATAATACTCGTATAATAAATCAAATTGTTTAGTTCTATACTTCATTCACTTCTCCTATAATTTAAAAAACATCTGCAACATCTTCTAACTCAGATATACGTTCACTCATATCATCCTTCAACTTATATTCTGTATCAATATTCATATCTTTATCTAATACAGGTTGATTATCCGGTCGCCAATCTTTAAAATATGTATCGATTTTATCACCAAAATATAATGGTGTGAACATCAGTCGTACAGAACCTAATTGTTTTTCAACATGTTTACCATGGCGTTCAACAATATCTTTAGCGCGTTCTAAGTCGCCGACCATTTTTTCTTCAAATTGATACTTTCTGAACGGTAAAAATCCTTTACGACTTGGTATAATATTTACACCCATTTCACTATCATAAATGTACGTATAACCATGCTGCATCGATTGTAATTCATCATACAATAACCAATTTGAAAGTTGTGTNATATCATACATATTAACTCCAGACGATGGAGATTTTACCATATTCTTTATTTCNCTTATTTTTACAGCAATCTGTGGTTCAAATGTGTCCCAAAGACTCATATTCATAACTGAAATATTCGTAGAATNGTCTATTAATTCAGAACCATTATAAACCAATGTGTATGGTAAATCGTTAATAGTATAAAAATCTTCGGATAAATCGATCTGTTCACGTATTGTATAATACATCGGTTCTGGTATTCCTGGTGCGTCTACAGGATCTTGCAACTCTAACATNGACCTCANATACGTTTTATCGCGNAATTCTTTAGAGTACATACTTATTCCCTTTAANGCGGCTTTTCTAATATCATAGTCGTTCATCGTTGATGTAGATGTGGCATATGTTACAGAAAACTCAGATTCTTGTATATTTCTTATATGTTCATGAAATATTGTATTACACGTATACATAGATAAGACCATATACGACGAATTCAAAGATCCTCTAGACCACGGTGCCACATCAACATTATCAGGACCACCTTCAGATAACGATAGATTAACAATTATTGCTTTACCATATATCCTTTCGCCTCTATTAATAATTTTATTTTTATAATTTTCAATAGCTGTTTCTGGAAAGAATAAATATATAAATCGGTTTGCTTCTATTATACCATATTGAGAAAAATTATACCCGGAAGATATTTTTGTATTCCACGATGGAGTAATTTTCATAAGTTCACCTCCTATTTGTATAATATATAATTCATCAATACACCATATAATTATCAGCGTTCATATGTAATTCCTCACTTAATGCCAAAACGTTTGTATCAGTCTTTGTTTTGTCGTCTATAAATAATTTTCTATCTACAATTGCGACGTGAACATTCTCATGACTAAGTGTTAGCATTACAGAATAGTCAGCCGTTATACCAGAAGACATGTTGATTTCATCAAGACTATGACACAAAATACTATAATTTAAACTAGCTTCAACAGGATCTAGTTTGAGATACGTTTTCAAACCTGTCACATTGTAACCGTTTTCTCCATTATAAATAACTTCTCCTCTTGAAAATCCATTTTGTTCTAATGCATATTTCGTTTGTGAACACACATAATGAATCATATCATCCATAAAATCATCTTTTTCAAAATCTATATTCGAACGAATCTTATCGATTTTGATGTTAAGTTTATAAATTTTTGTATTATCATCGATTAAATCGTTAAGTGTACTCATGTAACAAGCATCAAACATAAATCCAGGAACAGGTGGATCAAAATATAAACTTTCTTTCTTATAATCCAATTCTTCTGAATACGAATAATCCCTATCGCCAATCAAAACCATATCTTTTTCATCGTAAAATTCAGGTGTTGGTATAAGTATTTCCTCATAAGTACTTTCATCTCTATATAATTTACCATCTGTCAATCTTTTATCATAAGATACTCTAACACCACCCAATATAGTTCTTCGTCTATCTGTTGAAAATGGTTTATCGGATATAACGTTCCAATCAACATCTGTAAAAAATATCGGTGTATGGTGAGTTAATTGATTAGCTGAACATTCAGCTACACCATAATGAATATATACGTTTCTTGTCCTTGTGTCAACTTGACCTTTGTAAGAGCCGTATACTTCTGAATTATTAATTACCATCACTCTACATCTCGGTGTTGCTGGTGAGACATATTCTGTAGAAAACGGTAACAAACTATAAAACACATCTAAAATGTTCTCTATTGTATCCGATGTGATTTCCGATATAACTATAAATCTATTATACGACTTAAATCCTTTCAAATCTTTAGGACTTGTTGCCATACGTTGTAAAGACTTTCCTCCAAAATTAACCTTCATTTTCTTTCACCCCCTAATAATTTAAAAGGAAATATATAAAGGAGAGTTGCTTTTGTAACTCTCCTTTATATTAAATGTTATAATTTACAATTCCTAACATTTCTACAGGAATTCTTTTTGGAACGGATTCCATGTCTGAAGTCAAGATGTTTCTCGTCGTAATATTATAAATGGTTTGTCTACCAATCATAATATTTTTAGCATTTTTATCAGATACATCTATCTTGCTGATTCCAGTAATTTTGAATCCATCCTCCAAATCGAACAGTTTCTTTAATTTATTCACACGATTTGTTTCATAAATCATATCCTGTTCTATTTTCATTATATAACGATATCCTTCTGAATCTAATAAAGAAACAATCGGTAAATCGTTTGAATCCATTTTAATTTGTACCATATACGACGGTTCACTATCTAAAACAACTTTAACCCCAGACGCAGTTCGTCCTAATTCAGGAATATCTGTAATCTGTATACAATGAAACTTCCCAGATTCGGTTACAATTAATAGATGCGTTTTATCATTTTCCACCAAATCAACACAGCTAACTTGACCACACGTGACTAGATTTTTAGTGAAATCTGATGCGGAAACCATACGAATTTTCTCTTCCGGAGATATTATAATAAACTTATCATTCTCGCTATATACAGGAACCATTGCACTAATATGTTGATCGTCGACCATTATCCAATTATTCATATCGTACACGTCGGATACGGGCAATTTGCGTACTGTACCATCTGTATGAAAAATCATAATGTTTTCGATATCGTTGTTTATGTTATGAGTTCCAACGATTTCTCTTGTGTTTTTACCGTCTATTCTAATAGATTTTAATCCATTTATAAGATTCTTACCGTTGATAAGATTCTGCAAATCAAATATCGCATACTGATTGTGCGACCACATCAATGAACCACTCGATATGATTATAGATGTCTGTTCTTCTTGTTCAGCATCCAAATCAATCAATTTTGTTCTTCTAGGTCTACCATATTTCTTACCAATTGTATCAAGATCTGCCATTATTTCATCATCAATCGTTAATAATTGTTCATCCAATTCTTTAATCTTCTCAGACATGTTTTTTATCTGTTCGATTAAATTGTCTTTTGATACACGTGTCAATTGACTGATTTTCATTTCCGCAATAGCATCAGCTTGAATATCTGTTAGTTTATATTTCTTAGCCAAATGTTCAACGATTTCTTCTTTATTTTTAGCTTTTTTGATAAACGTTATAATATCGTCCATATGATCGTATATTATTAACATACCTTCTAAAACGTGTCGTCTTGATATCAATATCGATGTGTGGTATCCAATCTTTCGAACTTTCGTTGTATACAATGTGCTGTACCATGCTTTAACAATATCAAGGATACTTACATTATGTACAAACTCTCCATCTGTCAATGTATATGATAATGGGATAGTCTTACTAAGACAATTCTTTTCCAAATCTCTTGCAATTTCGAGTATGTTTGAATTTTTATCAAACACAACTTCAAATTCCATATGTGGTTCACCATCACGTGTTGTATGAATTTCGATGATATTTAACACATTACTTAACACAGCGTGTTTGTTTGTGTGAAAACGTTTTAGTGTCTTTAAAATATCATTTTTAACCATCATATATGGAAGATCTTTGATAATGATCTTGTTTTCTTCCCTATCTATATCGATGGTCGCTCGCATTTTAATATTATTACCAGATCCAAACTGCTTAAATTTATACATATCTTCTATATCAGATTTATTAAGTATTTCACCATAATTTGGAAAATCCGGTAAAAATCCTTCAACAATCTGTCGTTTCGGATGTTCTTATTGTTGATATATCGTTTGCATATCATGATAACATCGTTTAGATTATGCGGTGGTATAGAAACCGTACACGAATCAGCAATACCAAATATACCATTGACCAATAATATAGGGACTTTAAACGGAATATAATCCGGCTCCATATATTTCTCATCAAAGTTTGGTATAAAGTCCACGTATTCTGCACGGATTGTTTCACACACATCACCAAAGAATTCAGATAAACTACATTCTGTGTATCGCATACTTGCTGCTGGGTCACCTAAAACGTTTCCCCAGTTACCATATCCACGAATCAACGGATGATTGTTTGTCCACGGTTGACTTAATGTTACAATAGATTGATACGCAGCTATATCACCGTGGGGGTGCCACTTTGCAATAAGTTCACCCACGGGAGATGCCGATTTTATTTGCTTTCCATAAAAATACTTATTATCAATCATGCACCATAATGCACGTCTATATATTTCAATAAGACCATCTTTATAATAAGGAATTGCACGTTTAAACGTTGTCAATGCATAAATCTTCTTATTATCTTGAATTATGTCATGAAGTTCAACTTCATCATTGTGATGTTCAATAAAATCTTGCTTATTCATTTTTATTTATCCCCTTATACAATTCCATTCCATTCCATTCCATTCCATTCCATTCCATTCCATTCCATTCCACTCGGCCCAAACCACAAACCCAAATAGTACAAACATTAAAATAATCATAAAATTTCTCCTTATATTTTAAATAAAATATATAAACGTTATTTTATTCATCTTTTCGGGTTAATAATTTTTCTATAAGATCAAATAAAGGATTTATTATAAAAAGTCTAATTAACAACAATCCTATGACAAAAACAATACCTAAAATTATCGCAAACAACATGTCTGAATTACTCATTTCGTTTTCCTTTACGTTTTAAAATATCTTGTTTTATTTTTGCAAAATCTATAACTATAGATTCTCCACCTTCTCCTGTTTTTTTAAGATTTTCTTTTTCTTTTTTAGTCATTTTTTTAGAAACATTTTCAAAGAAATTCGTTCTAATCAGCTCATCTTTAACGTCATTCATATCTTCAATGATACGTTTTTCTTCTCTACGTTCTTCTAAAGTNGTTAGAAATATTAGTATTAAAGTCACTAATATAATAAATACCGCGATATGACCAATAACAGCCATTATAATGAGATAAATTCCCATAATATACCTCCAAAAATAGTATATTTACATGTGTATGTATTAATGAAAAAAAAATACAAATATATCATAAATAATATTTATATATTATTTATTTGGAGGTCGNAATNATGATTAATTTAAATNCGTCTACAAAAAAGTTGTATTTGGAGAACGATGAATATTGGCAACAGCGTCAATATGTTAAAAACGAATTGGCTGCAAAAAATGTATTAAACTGCGCCAAACTTCTTGACAAATTTGAAACCAGAAAAGTTGAAAATAAAAAAGACTTTAAAGAAGAAGATTTTGTTAAGTTTCTTAATAAAATTTACATTAAAAACTTAACAGAAAGCCAAAAGATGATTGCTATAAACTATGGATACGTTGATACATATAACTCATCAATAAAATCCATATTGAATGGTAAATCGGAATCTGTCATAAATAAATACATCGTCACAAATCCAATGTCTTGTAAAAAAGAGTAATATAAAGGAGAGGGAATTACCCTCTCCTTTTATTTTTTTATCTTAGTAGATAAGTTTCAAAAGTCGTTTGACGTTTGCTGCAACAGGATATGTTGTTCGTCCATCAGGCGAATAGAATACTGTTGATGAAGCTGCGCCGANAGCACCAAGATTCAATAATGCGAGGCTNGTTGACGCACCAATAAGACCACCACCAATTAATCCAGCCATAANTNCACCAAATTGTGCGAGACCGCGTTTGTCTTCCATCTTAGCTACACTAGGACTACCATACATAATATATCCGCCTTCTTTAACACTCATGAACGGAATACCGATATGTTTCCATCCTTTTGAAACGTTTTCGATAGCTTTCCAAGCTGATCCACCAGGACCGAAATCAAGAATACCTGTGATAGTAATATCTTTCTTCATTTCTTTAATATGAAGTTTGTTTTTATTGAGTTTACCACCACTGTAGTTTTGTAAAAGTCCACCAGACCATTGACCACGAATCGTTTTTCTCAAGAATTTTGTGATTTTTTCTCGCTTATCTTTATCAAATTGTTTCAAATCTGGATCTGAAACTTTCTTACCACCAGTAATCGTTAAACCGTTGGTTTGATTAGCTAACCACTGATCGTCAATATCGAAACTCTTAAGTCGTTCGATAGACATTTCACATTGTTTATTGAATGATTCTTGTGATTTTTTCACAATATCCATCTGGTTCTTAATATAGTTTTCGACACCAACACTTCGGTAATCGAGATAAATATTCTTAAACATTTTTCCTTTGAGTTCATGAAGATGATTACCAACAGCATTAAAGTTGCGTAAATATTCTTCTGATTCTTCCGCGTCTGCATCAGCAATCGCTATACCGTCTCCGTATCCGTCGAATTTCATTTCATCTTCGTCTGGCATAAGTAAATCTTGGACACTTTCTAAGCTACCCATAGATTGAAATTTTAATGCTTCTATTGAAAATTCCATATCATTCTCCATTATAATTTAGATTTATATATAAATATGTTACTTTATTCTCATTTCGAGAAGAAAATAAAGTCTTTTAAGTCCACATGCACGGTTTTTACTGATAAATCGTGCATTTTTTTCATCGATTTATTCATAGAACTATTCATAGGAATAGCTGCTGTTAAACCAATATGCTCTATACCGATCTTATAATATAATTCCCCAGCACATTTGTTGCAAATATGATCTTTCATTTTACAATAAAGTGGTGATCTCATTTTAATTGTTTTTCCAATTAATGTTTTTTCTAAATTTGGTGAAATTACTACTTCTTTATCGCCATCTAGCATATAATTGTATAAAATACTTGAATAATTTGCTTTTGTTACAGGATAATCAATATATCCTTTTGTCCCACAATCGGAATCTTTAGGACCTAATGATACATTTTGCATAGCTACAGCGACATATTTAGCATATGTTCCGCCGACACGTGTATTAACACCTCGTGAATACGACGCATACATCGCTTTATTAGCTAATAGATCAAAGTTGTCTTGTGTAGCACCATCATTAAAAGAATTAGGATTAATTCTGTACTTTCCAGCAGTAATATCCATCATCGGTCCGTTCATAACCATAGTGTTCTTATAATTGTTACCGAATGATGGTTTACCACCCTCATATAGTCGTGAAGAAGGATCTTTATTCATCTCATCCTTAGCAACTTTCATAAGTGGTTTTTGTACATCTTCTATGAATTGTGCAACCTGTGTCGTATCTATAGGTTCATTATTTAAATATTGTGGATGTTTATCAAATAATTCTTTTTTTGCCTGTTTAACACGCTCGTTTGGAACAATCATATCTAATGATACACCAGGCATAGTCATTTCTGTCTGATATCCTAACCAATTTATTGTGTTATAAAATTCAGCAAATTGTTTAACCGTTATTGCTTTTTCCAACAACAATTTAGATAAAGAACTTATTATACCACCGAGCGTATCACCATCTAGCGTTTTATTGATATATTGCATATTTTTTCCAAAAGAGTTATTTAATACTAATGAATTAAATATGAATATACCAAATGTTGTATCCGGAACCACTTTATCTTGATTTATTATGTTTGGTGGTAAATCAAAATAATCAGTTATCTGATATAAAGGTGGTAGTACTTTAAATATACCATCTTGTAATCGTTCTTGTCTATTCGAAAAATATTTAACTAAATTTTCTCGAGTTATGTTTTTTGGATTAGCGAATAATTCTACTACATCTTTAACCTTGTCCCAATCATGTTTGCGGTATGTGTCAAACGAAATATCATAATTTTTCATTATTACCAACTCCCAGCACTATCACCAGAACCTATTCCTTGATCTTCAGGTTCACCAACATTACCTTCACCATCGATTATCATTGGTTGGAAAGAAGTATTCGTTATCTGATCGTTTGTTGATCTATCAATTCGTTCATCGATAGCGTTTGCACCAGCTCCTGAACGTAATCCTTCAGCAATACCTATATATTTATCCAATTCCATACCAGGCATCATTTCTTGATAAAGTTTTTGTTTTAGTAAGAAACGTACATGATTTGTAGTTGTGGTATCATCATCAGGATTTATAACAGTAGCGATAATGTTTTCTACGTATGATGAAACAGTTCCAAACTGATCATTCGCTGTAACCATATTGAGCATTTGTGGTGGACTAAATACGACCTTGACATCGGAAAGATCGAATTCATCATTATCTTTCTTAATCTTTTTATACATATTAGAACCAACGATCAAAAGCTTGATAAACTTAGTAGTTATTTCACCAAACGCTTGTTGTAACTGAATTATATCGAATCTGTATTCTGCGTTTCTAGATGCCGCTAAAGATGCAAAATCTTCTTCTTGATATGGATTTATCATCGGAATAGGACATTTAAGCGATGTAACAATCTGATTATCAAGTTTTTGTAATAGATCATCGTCAGGTTGTACAGCGTTAACTTTTGTCAAATCCTCGTATTGGAACAGTGTTTCCCCATCGAACGCTGGAACAATAACTGTTTCACTCAATGAGGAGGCTTTTAATACACGTGATAATGATGTAAATGGAGATTCAACATTTAATCTTCTTGTGGTCAATGCGTTCTCAATAGAACGTGCAGTATAACCAAGATTCTTAGCTTTTCCAACGTTTATAGTAATCTTATCTCTCGTACCACTTCTGGTCAAACGTGACATGATGTTGTTCATATCAACGAGTATTCGTTCATAACATGTAAATAAACAGTCTTTCATGAATGATTGTGGAATACCGTTTCCATCTAATTCAGGTGTAAAATAACACATGTATTTTTCAGGAATAAAGATAATTTTAATATTGTTTTGAACGATTGCTCCATCTCTGATGAGAGACATAATAATTTCTGTAAACGTCTCATCGTCTTCTAATCGACGAGTTTTAAGCTTATCATCAAGAACTCTAAACATAATTTTTTTCATAATATTATTGCGTTTTAAAGCATCTTGACCATTATATGTTAAATCAAACTGTGTCAGGTTAGATATACCAACACTTCCCATTCCAGTTAACGAACCGGATGTACCACCAAGTCCCATTCCACCAGAGTCTATAGGATTAGCCCCACCAACCCAAGTTGGATTACCGTGCATACTAGCCATAGTATTTGTAGACGCTGGTGAAATAGCTTCGTCNTTATTGATACCAAGATTTAAGAAGATATCTGTAAAGTTATTATTTCGTTTNCTTATAGATTCCACATTTCCTGTATACGGGGCAACTTCGATCACGTAATAACCTACGTGTTTGCCAGAAACTATTACAGGAATAACATCTTCCGCATCATATTCTTTAATTAAACAGTCGTTTAATATAGAATGGCTATTCTTTTCAAAATCTTCTATAAATTCGTCCAATACTGAAGCTGGTCGTTTTTGTTTATTANGATTATCGTCCTCAAATTTTGATAAAGNATCTTGATCAAGTTTGTTTGGAGTATCTGAACGATATTCTTTTCGAAGCTTTTGACCATATCCGACGATACCTGTTTTAGGATCTTCGTGATACGCTGTGTATTCTAACAATCGTCTAAAGTTATTAATAGATACACCCATAGCGGCTTCATTTTGATCATAAAACTCAACGTTATTATCTATGGTTCTAATAGCATTGAAAATCTGTTCTTTAAAATGTTCAGACAAACCACCATCGATTTTGACTTCGGCGTGNAAATCATCAAATTTTCCACGCTCTTTGTTTATTCTATCTAATTTATTTATAACGTTTGATCCATAAATTTCATACATTCTNTCTGTTGCGGAACGTTCGATATTCGTATGAATATCTTCCATCCCACACTCATAGTATTCATTTAATTCTTTCGGAGAAANGTATTTACTTATAACGGAATCTCTATAAGCCGAATAATTTTCCATATTCATTACAGTGTTTCCCTTTTTATCTTTTTCGAAAATTTTGAACGATTCTGTACTCATATCTGGAACTAAACGGTTTTTGTCTTCACGATATTCGTAAATCAAATCCGCCATAGCTTCTGTAGATTTAGAAGCTNTCATGTTGAAATTTCCATATTTTTTAGAATATAGTTCGATGTTAAACTTCGCCATCTCAACTATNTCTGTATACGGAAATACTACTACCGGTTTCGCACCTTCAATCAAAGAAGTTCTAAACCAACGAATCAGTTTATTTTCAACTTTATAACGATCAAGAATGTGTTTTTCGATAGTCATGTTAATCGGATCATTTCTCAACTCAGCTTGAGTTTTATCGACTGGACCAATCGTGTCAGGATTGTAAACGTTGGCGATAGCCTTTTTGGTTATTTCGTTTATCGCCAAAACGTCTCTGGATTTCATATCAGCACAACGGAATACTAATGGTATAAGCCGTGCGATATTTCTATACTCAGGTATAAGATTGCGATAATTCGAAAATATGTCCGAATAGAACTGAAAAATATCCGTATCTTCTTTGTTATCATATTCGTTCAATATTGGTCGAATTCCACTTATTGTAGACGGAGTTTCTGTATTACTGTGTAATTGTAAATCGTAATTATCAGAAATATACGTCGATTGAATTATATTTTGTAATTGCGACATTGTGTTAAAAACGACGTTTGGATCATCTTCATTTAAATTACGAAGACTCTGTTTAACTCGTTTTTCGATCTTATTTAATCTGTCAGCATTATCTTTGACAAATTGAGGAGTTAATCCTAAATGGTCGGCATAAATGCTGAGATTAGTCTCGTTATTAAGTGTGTCAATATTTAAATCTCTATGACCTCTATCGGTTGCCATTTATAACTCCTTATTTTAATTTGGTTTAGGTATTCTATATGTAATATTGAATAAACCGTGTTTTACAACTGCTGGTATAGTACGTATAGATTCACCACTGATACCAATAATATTCTTAACATCGTTCATATGACGTTTACCATCTTCTATAGCTTCCTTAGTAAAAACGGGTTGAACAGATACCTGGTCACCGTCAAAGTCACCACCGAGAGCTCCTAAGAAAGGTATATCCAACCTTAATGAATCAACAAACAATTGCTCGATCTCTGTACCAGTTTTTGCATTTGGAATAGGATATCTCGTATATTTTGTACCGTTAAACCAAACGGTTGTATACTTTGTAGCAGGTATAATATTCATGAGCGATGTATAAGTGTTATTGTATGTTGTTAGAGGATATCGTGTAATTAAAACTGTTTTATCTGAGAGATATGTCTCAGCTATAATATACAACAACTCCACATAAGTCAACTCTCTAAAATCTCTACCAGTAACTTCTATAAACTCACTAACATTGTTAGATAATTCGAATATAACTTCATTATTTTGTGTTTTTATATATGCGGTCAACGGAATTCTTGATTTATCGGTGGCTCTAATAGTCATTGGTCTAAGCCTAAATCGTTTTGATGATTTATATATATCTAAAAACTTTCTTATATTTTTAGGAGTAAATTCATCTAAATATGATGGATCTAACTCTTTTGTAACAATTTGTTTTTTATCTTTATCCCAATAAGTTATTTGTCGAGCTCCCGATACAAAGTTTTTGATCCATTGGTTCAATCCATATATACTAAACGGCGAAAATATATTTATAGCTGTAGCCAACGGTATTGACGTGTGAAAAAAGTCTGCTTCATTCTGAGTATAATGCTCTGTATTATAATCAGCAGCAGAAATAACCATACGAGCACCAAAGTCAACAGTTTTACCAACAACGTTTTCATTAATAAATCCATTAGCTCCACCAAGTTTTGGAATCATTTCTAAATAGATTTCCATAATAGCATCTTGCATTTTTCCATAAGTTGTGGATTTAACAGATATTTTTGGATCGTCTGTGAACACAAAATTCATTGTGTTTTTCAGCACTTCGGCCAAACGTAAAATCTTACTATAATATGTATTAATAACACTTTTCTTAGTAGAGCCCGATGATGTATAAGAAATATCTCTATAAAATGCTGGCATAACCAAAATTTTATCAATAAATACTTCTTCTTTTTTTACAAGTCTAAACCATTTTCTATTCGTTTTCGCCGAATTAGTCATTGAAGGAAGTACTTTCCAAGATATACTATCCCAAGCGTCTTGTAACCAATCAAAACCTGTTCCTGCTATTTTATATAACGCATCGTCTGGAACAAATTTACCTTCTTCTAATTTAGTAATTTCACCGGTTTTATCCACATAATATCTCCCTAGACCTTCTTTTAAATCTAAAGCTATATTACGTTTGAGTGACTGTAACACATAGAACGCGTGCGGAGACATAAATGTGTCGTGTAATGAAATATATCCCCAACGTGTTTTACGTTCTTTTGTACCGATTCTACCAAATATTTCTTCTGAAAATAAACCATCAGGATGAGGTTGAGTAGTATTCGGTATATATGTGTTAGTTACCGTAACTTCTTTATAATTATATGTGTCTATATCATCGTTTATATTTTTAAGCCATATTTGCATAGTACTCATATATCTTAACCTCACGCCCTATAATATTCTAATATAGAATATTTTCCTGGTTCATAATCGTCCCAAGTTTTATAATATGTCCAAAAATCTGGATATTTTGGTGGTGTTTCTGGAAACGCAAACGTTTCTTTTAAAAAATCCAACTCATAAGAAACGTGTGTTCCATTAATGAATTTTTCTCTGACAGGTATACCGTTTTTATATGAAAATTCAGATTTTACAAATGCTGTTAACAACTGTTTATTATATACAGTAACTCTGTCTATAAAAACATCACACTTGTCGACACATGAAAATACGTACCAGAAATCTTTTATAGTGTTTTGATTTTTATCAGGAAAATATGTTGAAATAATAGATTTCATTTCTTCTATTTCGACAGGATGTAATACCAATTTAATATATCCGTCATCTCTACTAGTTTTAAAATCTCGTAATATGGTTGGTATAGGGATATCGTTTTTTCGCAACTCAGCACAATTCATATTGTAACCTTTGTGATATATATCAAAACGTTTCCAAAATGAATAATAGTTGACAAGTATTTTAGTTTTACTTTTTAAAACATCTTCACCATCTATGTATTTGAGAAAACAATCGATTATCATTATATCTTCTCGGTTTTGAGTATATTGAAATATTCTATTATTCAAAAATCTCGCAGCAAGATTGTGATAATGTTTGTTAATTTGTGCGTGTGTATCCACTTCATAAGTAAAACCATCTAATATATCATCTATAAATCTTTCACCATACGTATTCATCGATGTACCAATTATTCGTTTTGTTAACCCATCAAGCTTTGACATATCTTGATCGTATGGATATTTTGAATCTCTATAGTTCTTATAATCGTAAAAACCCATTATTTAATCACCTCCTCAACCGGAGATCCTGCAGAATCTTTATCGTTATGAGTCATAGAAATAGTAATACCCTGTTTTGGATCTGTAGATGTTAAAGCTGTAAAAGGTACAGCATACTTTGGTATCTGCCAATAGTGTAACATTTTTCCACCATGTATATTTTTTGCATAATATTTATCGTACACATATCTGAATGGAACCGTTAAATCTTTTGGATCTCGTGTTAAATTCATAGTTATAATCGCAAACATGTTGAAGTTTGAATCTAATGAACCGGAACCGTTCATATCTGCACACTGTTGCCACAAAATAGGAAGATAATCGTATTTTATAGTTTCAGGTATTTTACCATTAAGCATAATATTGATAAAATGATCCGATATATCTAAGTCTTTTATAAGGTTTCTACTTCGTATAAACGTATCATCTTTTAAAAATATCATATTGTATATATTTTCTTTTGTAAGAACACCTGTGTCTAAATCGTCTACCATTTTAGTAACAAGATCTATTACTGTTGGTGTAAGAATAATATTACACGGTAACATCATCGTGAAATGGTGTGTAGCCTTTTTAATATCATCCTCATCAACATCATCAAATATGTATCCGTCAAATATACCAAGTGTACTAACATCTGACCGTATCATTTTAGATATATTATCTTTGAAAAACGATTCCGGTATTTGTATAATCAATTTGGTTCCTATAAATGTGACTGAATCGTCAGGCATATTTTTAAAAAAAATATCAAATAAATCTGTTTTAGCCATAATTTACTCTCTTAAAGATATATAAAAATGTTAAAATGTATAATATAACCATAGGGAGACATACCTCCCTATGGTTTATTATTTAATTATTTACGGTTCTTTTGTTTGCGTCGTTGAGCTTTCGATAATTTTTTCCTACCAACAAAAGGCTCCTCATATACCAAACCAAAATTTTCGATCAAATCTTCCGGTTTGGTAACACAAATCGTCCCTGTTTCAAAATCTAATTGAGATAATGTGTCGTAAACAACCTCAAACAATTGACGTCTTGCTTCTTGTAAATCGACTTTAGCTAATACACCGGTTTCTTCATTTTCATCAACGATAAAATCGTAATTTACATTGAATGTCTTTTTAGCTAATCCCAACAATCCTTTTCCAGATATATTTGTTTCTTTCGTATCATCGTTCTCAAATTCTGTATTATATATAAGACCAAATAAAAGAATAAAAGTATTAATATACATTTTATAAAGACTCGTTTGACTATATCTATCATAATCGTTTCTTGCAAAACTTCTGAGATTAACTAAGAAATCTGAATACATCGATCTAAATATAGTGTTTACAAAATCCATAACTACACCAAATATTATAGAATATCGTTTCTTTGTATCATCGATAGGATATTCATCACTATTCAATTTATTATGGACATCTACAATTTGTGATAATCTGACAATCTTCTGAATATATTGATATACTTTTCGCCATTTAGTCACATCTCGCCTATCATTTACCTGTATTTGTAAATCATGAAGAGCTTCTGAATTTTTATTAAAAGTATCTACATATTCATCAAACGACACGACTTTATATTCTTTATCATTTCGTGTTGAAAAGAGATAGAATTTATCTTTTCGATCTTGTTCCAATAATGACAGATAGATGATGGTGAATAAACGTTTAAAGAAATGACCAGCGTTATCGTTAATTCTATCAACAATATTCTTAAAATCTTTATATATCTCTAAGAAAACATCAAATCCTTCATTTTTGGAAATATATTTATTCTTATCTAAAAGATTTTCCACAGTCTTAATATCTTCTTCAGCCCATGTTGATTTCATACCAAATAAATCCTCTTCATCGTGTAAGTATATTGCGTATACGATAGGGACTTTATAGAAGTTCACACTGTTTAAATCTTTTTCCAATATTGTAGAAATATCAAACTCTGTTATCTCTTTGAGATTTTTAACATCGATAATCGATGTTGCGGCGTTAACAATGTTTAAATAACTTCGGGTAAATGAATCGGAACTTAACCAAGAATTTTTTGTAGATTTTTTATATAATTTTTTATGGTTATTAATGTATTCTTGAAATAATACTACAGGTACTGTATATTTTTTAATACGTTCTGTAATATCTTTCACTTCTNCCTCGGTATAAGTCCAATTATAATCTGTGATAAAACGATATAAATCCATAGATATAACGTTTCTAAACAATGTTTCTGCAACTTTATCTTCTTTAAAATTCTTTAATAATTTACGACCTTCTATTTGAACGGTCGCTAACATAATACGTGATTCATCTTTAGCGTGTGATACCGATTCGAAATATTCAAGATCTTCAGGATCAAGACCTTCGAAATCACCAAATTGATCCTTGATAGAAGCCCAACTTTTAATATCGTTATATGCCATATCGATAAAACTATCCATAACACCTGGCTCAAAAACAATTTCCATAGTTGCTAAGAAAGTTTCTAATTCTTCTTTGGTTACAACCGGAAATAATTTATCTGTGTCATCTGGAGCAAATTCGACACTATCCCAATCAATTTCTGATTCTTCAGCTCGCTTGATAATATATTCTCTAACAGATTTATCAAATTCTGTTTTAGTCATAGGCGTTTTTCTANCCTCATCTTCTATAATCTGATCCACAATCGCTTCATCTTCATCAGACATTTCTTCCTCATCTTTTGGAAGATCGCTGATAGGTGTATCCAATACAGTTTCCTCTTGAACCACATCAGCATCTACTTTGTCTTTTTCAGACTCATTAATAGCTTTTTCATCAGTCCAAACAAAATCAACATTACTTCCTCGCGGTTCAACATTTGTTGTTTCCATAAAATATATTTCCTCCTAATGAATTAAATAACAAACTGTTCCTCATAAAGATTTACCGAACAATAATTTGGTTTTGGAAAATTCTTAAATTTTTCAAACACTTCGTATACTTCATCTGATATACCATTATGCATATTTGGACCCATTATCGATATACGTTCCAAATCATTATCCATAATATAATTATAAGTATTCTTTATATCTGGGGTTATTATACAGTTATATTGTGACAACTTTAGAATATTATTGAAATCGTCTAATGTTTTTCCATGATAAAATTGTATAATTTCTGGATTCATATCTTTAAAATACGCACCGTGTATATCTATACGTAACTGATCCCACGTTTCAAATTTTGTTGGAAAAAAGAATCCTATTTGAGTTATAAACGAACTTATACTCATTATAGATTGAAATATCTTAGATTTTAAAGATATTTGCATTATTTTCCAATAGAACCTATCACGTACAAAATCCACTTCATCTTTTGTCAAAACCTTTTCGAACAATTTGTAAACATAAGTTATTCCTAATTCATATTCATTCGGTCTCTGTAAAAAGTGTTCTATATCGATTTCAGCATTCCCTTCCGTTAATGCGTTTAACGNTTCTATCAAGCCTATAGAAGTGTATTGACACACGTCATCCCAATATACTAAAAGACGAANGGGTTCATGATTTTTAACTTTGTACATCTCTTTTAGATTTTCATAAGTTATTTCATTGTCGCCCATCTTTAAAATTGTGTCGTCTTTTAGATTAGGATCTTTTTTCATCGTTACATTAAACTGACTATTTTCGTGTTGCACTATTTATTGTACCCCCAGTTTTGTAAATATGTGTCCGGATATATTAACACATCACCAAACGGATATTCATCTTGTAGTATGTAATATTGTGTTAACATATCAAACTCTTCTATATTTTCCTCATAAACATATAAATCTTTCTGTCGATCAAATGTGAAAAATTTATATTTTTTCATCGGAATCATTATTTTATTCCAATCTACAGGTATAAAATCACCTTCACTGGCTTGAACATAATATTGTGTTTCGGAATTGGATTCAACTTTATCATAATCTACTAGAATATATCCGTCTTCTACTTCACGATAATATTTAAATGACCTATCAGCTTCTATATAATCACATTGTTTTATAGGTAGAAACTCTAATTTTTGACCATTTTTATCTGTTTTTCCAACGTAAATCGTTGGGATATAACCAAAACCTTCTTTACTAATAAAATATTCGTTCATTCTTAATTTATCGTTACCGTATTTATAGTTTCGTTCATCTTCATTTAAAGTAATTCCCCATTTATTCAACAGGCCAAATAACCGTTCGTTATATGTTTCAAACGCATATTTACTAATAAATACATCCAGATAATACGGTACACCTAGTTTACAATCATCGACAGTTATATTAAATTCTGTATCGATCTCCATATTTATTCTTGGAACCGGATCATCTTCACAATATAATACAACGTAAAACAATTGATTAAATTCTTCTGGTGTTTTTATGATTTCTAACAGGGCTTTCATTATATAATAATGGGATGGTGTATGTGTTACAGAAATAATATCATCTATAATATTAAAAGTTTCTGTTTTAGCTCCCATAAGAATCTCGCGTTCAAAATAAAAATGTCTCCAAAATCTATTATCGATCGGAACTTTATTTCGAGTATCTTTAAACACTTCTTTAAAAGCCATAATATGTTGATAATTTTCTTTATCTCGTTGCGAAGATGTAGATATCCACCAATCATTTTTTCTACCACGCATTATTGCTGGCATAGTAGTTATAAAACTGATAATATTACTATATTCNATCCATCCAGAGATGCTAACTGAAAACATACTATAAGCTGTACCACGACGATTACCATCATCNCCGGTATATTTTTCAAACCTAGCCGTCACTCTATGTTTTTGTTTATACGAATATGCAAAATTATAATCGTCCGTAGAGCCAGCAGCAGGTTTAATGTGGTTTTCTGAGTATTTGTACAAATGTTTTGAAAACTCTTGATTTATTCCAACGAGAATTTGATTCATAGCGTCTTCATCTAAATTAGAACGCTCAAGCGCTTTATATTCAGCTTTATACAAACTGTTTTTATAATAATCAAGCATTAATCTTGGAATTAATAAAGATGTATTTGTATCTATAACTTGAACATAATTCATTTTTAAATTAGTGTCAAGATAATTCATCAAAGCTAATTGATCTGCTTTGGATGAAACTTTTATAGTAATCTCCATCTCATTTCTAATGGTTCTTTCATTTAATGATATAACTGCCCCGTAAGGATCTATAAGAANTGGTCTGTATCCTGTTAGATCTGTATCTATCATAAATGCACCAGGTTGCTGGTTTGGATTCCATATATCTGTTCCAAAAACATCTGAAGAATTGTTTGCGCCTTGTCTGAAAGAAAAACTAATATTCGGTGTTTTTATTTTTTGTCCAGAAGTATATGACACCATATTTCCATCTGTATTAATAATATAGTTATTAGCTACATTTGATTGATTATCAATAAAAATATTATTAAAGAATGTTGGTGGCCAACGTCTCACAAACCATTCAACNATTTGTTGGGCAATCTGATCTTGTGAAGTTTTGTTATCTATTGATGGGAATACTCCCAAACGTACAGTCGCCATAATAAATATTCTCCTATTATATTAACTTGTAAAAATTATAATAAAAAAATAAAAGGGCGGAGGGGAACCACCCTTTTATTTATTTTGTATATTAATCTCAACGAGATTATACTATGAGTCATTAGATACTATCTATAAAATTTTAATTGTTAAACAACATGATAATGTGTTAGTGTATCTCTAAAAGAGAAACACGTTTAACATTACCATCTGTTGTCACAACATCAACATTTTTGGAATCGTTAAACGATTTTTGAAAACTGTTGAATGTTGAACGGATGATACCATCGATATCATCTTTGGTTAACAAACCGGGTTCGTGTTCATTCACGGTTTACCTCCTTTATGGAGACTTATAGATAGAGGGCCATATTCCCTCTATCTATATTTTGTTCCATGTTATGAAAAATTAAGAAAGCTCTGTGTCTTTCTTAATAATATAATATATAAACGAGATGTCTAAAAAAACAAATATATAAAGAGGGAGCGAATCCCTCTTTATATACTAACCTTTCTTAGCAGCCATAATTGCGTTTCTTTCATCTTGAGTCATACGATCATAAATGTTTTTAAAATCCAACATGATGGCTTCTTCTCTACCAATAGTTCGTTTTAATATTGTATCATAAGACAACGTCATTGGACATTTTCTTAATTTCTCAGATGATTCATCTACCGGTTTATCTGGTATAATTTTGGAAGGAGATAAGTGAATATTCAATTCTTTTAACATCTTTCTAGTACATTTAAGTATTTTTTCATTCAAAAGCTGCATTTCCATCTTAGCCAGATCAATGTTATCTTGAAGCTTCATGCGAGCTTTCATCATCTTGGAAAGATGTGCGAAAACTGTTATCTGAATATTATTAAAAACTTCTTTTCCTTCCAGATTTTCACTTTTGTCAAGAAACATCAAAGATGCTTTGTAAATACCTTTTGTCAATTTTATTTTTACATCATCGTTAGATATATTCTTAACCAGTTCCCCAGGAGTAAAAGACATTGTCCCAATATCTTCACTTAAATCACCAAACAATTTACCAGTTTGTAACAGTTTCGTATATTTTACAATATTTTCATAATCGCTATTGTAGAGATGTTGGATTATGTTATTATAATTTCTATCAATATAACTATCTATAGCTTTTTCTTTAGCAATTCGCAACGCTAATTCTTTTGATATATTTGACATTACGCTGTTTCTCCATTATATGATATATATAGCATTGTTTTGGAAGAATTATGGTTCAGTAATATATGTTTTTACCGTTGCGTAATTTATACTAAACCTTGGAATTGTCAGTTTTTCCAGCAATTCTTCAAATGTATCATATTTCATATGGTGCTTAATGAAAAAACATATTATAAANCTATGATTTGTTGGACCGTATTCTAAATCGNTTATATCTTCNAATGACCAATCGATTATATGATATGATAAGTTTAATATATTATCAGTATATATTGGGACTTTATACCATGTATACAGAGAAGTTTTACTATTAGTGTTTATATTCATAATTGCGTTATTGAGCATATTCTCGATNTTGAATACAATATANGTATNCTTATTATCAGAAGCCATTAATCTNATATCGTCGATCAATTCAAAATCTTCGCCAGTTTTACCAAACATTATATCCGATAATTTAACTCTTCCATCTTTTTGTGTACTTTTAATAGTTATATACTTTCGTTTATTTATATTTTTCTTAATAAACTCGACAAGTTTTTTAGAATTTTTCCGTTTTGTTTCCAATGGAATTACAGAGTGCTTGAAGAATATATTATAATTAAACACAAAGAAATCAATCAATGCTCCTTCTGTTTTATCATCAAATCTATTCATAAACGTTGTGTTTTTGACCCGTATAGCAAAATATTTCACATACGGTTTCATAAAATCGATGTCTGTAATACGTTTGGCCTTATTTAAATATTCTATCTTATTTTTCTTACGATTTCGACGAATCGCACGATTTTCAGCTCTTATTTTTTCCAAAACCTTATCTTTACCACCAGAAGTTACTATTTGTTCCTCTGGACTAGTAATATCATATTTTATATTACCTCTTTTATATTTACGATTTTGTAATGGTTTTGGTGAAGATTTACCCCGACGTTTCGGGGTAAAATGTTTCNTTTGATTCTTTCTTACTTGCTTCTTTGCCATCTTTTATTCTCCTTTGATGTTAAAATCTTACTAGATAACTACTTCCCATTTTCTTGACGGAACTTCCGCCAGCTTTATATTTACATGGGGATAATAATAACGATGATTTTAGTGTCGTTATCGATAATAGGTGCTTTTCAACCAAACTGTTAGTTGAGATATATGGGATAAGCCATTTCGGTATTCCTATATGATCGTTATCAAACGGAATAGCTATCGATTTCATTCCAAAATTACTATAATCCATCAGACCTTTATTATTAAATACAATTTCTCGAATACGTTCTCTCATATCATCGAATCCAGGTAGAAAACGATCCAAATCCTCTTCTTTCTCAAGAGTCGTATCAAACAGATAAATTGCGTCACCTGGAGCTATAAATTCCTCAGGAAACAAATCGTTCCATATACACGCGGATCTAACAGCACTTGTGCGTAAAGGATCTTTGACGTTATCGATACCATTGTATCTCGCATATATCCCAAATGATTTATCACCACGTTCGATTCTTTCAACAATGTTCTTTTCTATATCACTTATTTCACGTAATATCTCCAACGGATCATAACTATCTGTTCTAAGAACTTTGTTTTCTAATAAATCCAATATTCGTCCATTTACATAGTCATTTAGACTCGAAGATCCCAAAGCTTTTCCCGTTATAGCCAATTGTTTTTCTGGGGGAATGGTTTTTCCTTCTTGAATCGTACATGTACCAATGTATAATTTCTTAACGTTCGGTATAAGCATTTTAGGGAAGAAAAATTCATTTTTCATCTGCATATATACATAATCACCATCTTTGTGTGAATTACATGATTTTACAAATGTTAAACACGCAGCATCCAATAGTTTTTGTATAATCGTAACATACACCATTTTCATCCGCATACCAACGTTTGGATCGTCTATTAGATTTTCGGCGTTAAATAACTTTAATGTATCTAATGTTACCTCATATACAGAAGGCATTGCTGAGTCGGTATCCCCAAGTACAATAGTTTGTCTTGGTCGCGAAATATATTTATCGACTCGATTTTTTGTCATTATCATCGCAAATCCAAACGTTTCCATATAAAATAATAATTCTTTCAATAGTGGTTTCAGTCCATCTGGAATATCATATGGATTAATAAACTCTATATCGGATTTTATAAGGTTATCCATAATATCGGAAACGTTTTTATTTCTTGCTATAATTTCTATTGGGTTGTTTGCGTAATAAAAAGCAACCCTTTTCCAATCTTCCATCATTACAAAGAATAAAAATATAGTTTGGTGCATATTTTTGATTTGTTTACGTAGAGTATCAACATCTTTTGTGATTAAAATAAACTTATGTAAACAATCGTCAACGGTTGGAATATAAGACAATTTAGACATATTTTCTTTAATCTCAGTTTCTTTAATTTCAAACAGTTTCGTACACCATAAAAATATCTCATTAACACTATCAAACACAAAATTATTACCGATAAACTTCTCCATAGCCCAAACTTGTTCAGAAATAAAGTTTCTAGCTTGTGCTGTAATAGCGCCACCCATATCGATATTTGATACAAAACTAAGTTTCATGGTTGCTGCACCATATAATGAGTTTGTATTTTCTTTAACTTTGTTTTGTCGACCATTATAATAGTTTTCGAGATATGTATCGCCTTCTGACTTATATTGAAGATATTTTTTCTTATATTCACCACGTAATGATAACCAACTTTTAGCAATCTGAGCGACGATTGGTTCTTGTTCATATGTAAATAATCCATTCGACAATATATTGAGATTTTCGTTTTTTACCATATTTGGTATTTCGTTCGGATCTGCTATAATTCTGTATTTATATTCATACAAACTTCTACAATTCGCTTGTATTTGTGATGTGTCGACATTTTTACACGTTTTTTCAACCAAATTCTTTAAATATTCTTCTTTTATCTGTCCATTGTACACNGTATTNAGCGTATTAAACATTCTATCTTTATAAATTTCGATAAGTGTCATTAACTTCCCCTTCNTAATATACTATTCTGTCGAATAATATATAACTTAATATAAAATATAAATAGAGGTGTATCATACACCTCTATTTATTTATAATCGNTTTATTAAATTTTCATATCTTTCTATTAATAGATTTAACTTGCGTTCTTTTTCATTAACCTCATCCAATTTAGTTAAATAAGCCGTTCTTGTTAAATCTAATTCATGTATACGCGTATTAATCTCTCTACGTTTTCTACTATTTTCATCTATATTCTTTAAAGTCATAGTATGATATTCGTTAACAATGTTTAATCTAGCGTTTTCGATATCTTCTATAACTTCTTTCTGAATATATTTTTCTTCTGGGACCAAAGATACATTTGTATCAATATCGTGAAAATCTGCTAAAAAACGTAAATTTCGAATAATATGGTTTCTTCTTTCCGAAATCCATTCTTTTTGTTTATCCAAATCAACATATTGTTTTTTTATATCGTTAATAGTTAACGTGTAATTTAGATATTTAACATATTTAAATGATTTGGTTTTATCAATAATGGATTCCGGTATAAATATTTTATCAGAACTAATTTCCAAAGGATCCATCGTTATAATTGGTAGACAGATATAAATCTTCGTCGTTTTTGTTATAATAGTATAATACGTATTGAGACCCATACCTAATGGAGCAAAATATGTATCATATATATTAAAATCTTCTTCGTTTTTAGTAACGTTTTCTATATTTGTCTGACCAACCACTTCAACGTTCATTGTATTAGATCCGAATAATTCTGTCAATTGTACACTATACAAGTTACCGTATTCTAAATCTGTAACCATAATTATTTACCTTTATATAGTTATAGCCGGAAGACCATCTATACCAAAGTTTTTACCAGGTTGTGCATATACTGTAAATTGAATCTCAGCAAGATAGAATTCAACCTTTATACATTCTATAGTACTTGGACCGCCAAAAGTGGACGCTATAGATACATCTAATATTTTTGAAATTGGACCTTTTTGTGTTTTAACAAACATGTGTCTAGCCAATTCCAATAGAATATATTGAAGTTTTTCAATAGGCTGACTTGGTACACGCCCTTCATCAAATCTAATTTGTTTATAATTTTTGAAAGCTTGTAATTTTTTGAGAACGCCGTCTTCTGTATCTTCAGATGTATCAACACAAAGCCATGGGAAGTTAAACGACATGTATTTTTGCGAACTATGGACGTCTATAGCTTTACCACCGATATAAATTATTTCGATCGGAGGCATACCGGCCGCTCTATCAACACTACCTGTGTTAGTAAATGAGAAATTAACACCACTTCCAAAAAGATTATAATCTTGTAATGTTTTCCAAATACCAAGTGGGGTAATCGGGTGAAAATATGTTTCTTGTAAGAATTCATCTTCTCCGTTATAGAAAGACTCGTTTCCGTTTTCTGAACCGATAGGAATAATATGTACTTTCGGAACATCAAACAATGTCGGATACATTAAAGATAAGAAGTTTATCTTATCTTGATCTTGTCCGTGACCAATGTATTCTACACCTATTATACTTTTTCCATTTTTTTCAGCATCGCTCGCGTAATATGATTCTTCATGACAATTTGCACTACTATGTAAATTAATAAGATAATCGGCGATAGCTTTTCGACGCATCTGCTCAGTTACCCAATCCCCATTTCCCATTCCGTGTTGGTGGAAAATATAGAATGTTTGGTAAACGCTGTTAGCATCATCCCATTCTACAACACTGTCTATATGTGTTCCAACGTCGGTTTCTTTTAATATCGGTGAACGGCGTTTGACATCAAGTGTTACATATCCATCATACTTACCTTCTTCCAATATTCTATGCAATGCACTAACTATACTTCGCTCTACTTCAAGTTTATTTACTCTAAAACTTCCACGTTTTGGATCATCTTGGGGTAAGGTAGCGTTAGCATAATCGTTGTCGTAAATATTATATCTGGTTGGTTCTGGAATATCCAATCCGTCCATATCGAGATCGTTATACGTGTATACTTTTAATCCAAAATCTGCATCACTTTGATCACGCATATATTCGTCTGGATCAAAATAGACTTTAATAATATGTTCTTTTACAGAGCTATCTGTACCAGGTAAGTTTGTACCAGTATCATATTTTAAAACCATTGTAAAAGAAACTATTCGATTTTGAAAATCATGATGGACACTCGCTTCAACAAGTTCCATATTTATAGCAGACCAATAACATTCATCTCTATAGAATTGACCGTGTTTATTTGACAATTTATCACTTTCACCGACAGTAAACCAGTTGTTATTCGTGTCGCTGGAGAACGAAGCCCAATCTGGTGTAGGTATAGTTCTATACTTATCAGTGAGATAATACATTCTAAATAAGTTAGGAACGATATCTATTGGATCACCTGTGGTCGTTAGTGCTTCGGGAGCAGTATAATTATCATGTCTCCATTTACCATGACCTATAAAACAATTTAAATATTTTGTAAACAGTGTCTGATTTAAACTGTATTCACCGAGATCAATACCTCTGCTAAGAGCAAGCTGTCTTATATATCCTTCGATTCTTGGATTACTTCCGCCAGAAGATACAAACTCTTTTTCAATAGATTTTACAAATTCTATAATAGTAAATATCTTTTGCCAAAAAATTGCTTTTCGCTGTTTCGTTGTGTCTGCATTTTTTGGATGTCCCATAATATTCTTAAATTTTGCATAATCCGTTGCTGGATTATCATAATTTGCATACACATTATCGTCTTCATCGTGGTTAGGATTCATTTCTGCTCTAACGTTGTCTATCGTAGAACCTTCAGAATGGTTAACGATCATAGTCGATATAACTTCATCCGATCTATCACTTCGAACACCAACAGGACCAGTATTTGCTGTAAATTTTACAATCTCTCGTTCCTCTATAGCGTTGTATGTATCACCCTTAGGAATACTATAGTTATTTTCTATAATAACGGGTCTCGATAAGTTTCTCAAAACTTTAAATATAGATGTACTATATTGTGGGGTTTCATAAACAGAACCCACATTATCTTCGTCCCAGTTGTAACCATATGAATTCTTTATCGATTGATTGGGAGGATAATCGCGTGAATTTTTAATATAAAATAATAAATTTGTTACATCACTCACATTAATACTCCTTTATTTCAATATTAATATATAAGAATGTTTTCGGTATAAATTTCACAAAAAAAATAAAAGAGGGGAGTTTTATAGGGCTACATAAAATTTCCCCTCAATTATTTTTTTTTAGTTTAGAATAGATCTAACAACGCATCATTATCCATGGTTTGCTGCTCAAACCGATCGTTTAATTTCGACGCATCTTCCTTAACTGTAGAAAAACCAGTTGAGTTCTCTTGAACTACTGCGTGTTTCTTATCGTTTGCAAGCTGAATTCTATGTAAGTTTTCACGAACGTTTTCAATAACAGAATTCAATGATTTATAACCAAAAAATCCGATCATCGAAGAGTTGATTAAATCTTTTGACATAGAGTCAACAGACAATCCCGATTTGTCCAGTTCGAAGAATACGGAAATTGTATCAACCGATGACATTCCGTATCGTCGAATCGTTTCTTCCGCTTTTCGTTCCTCTTCACCAAGATTTGTTTCATCATAATTGAGCATATTGATGATTCTTGTTGCGTATTGTCCTTCCGGAATAACGAATTGAAATTTATTTTGCTGATCAAGCGACATGAAACCAGAGCAACCATGAATACGTAGAGTATTTATCTTGTCTTGCATGTCCATACACTTGATACTTGAATTCATTTCAACCCCAAAGAACTTAAGCAGAGGTGCGGCAATTCTTGCATTAATAATATCGTACATTTCTTTTGTAGATTCATACTTTACATTTGATGGTAATGTATTATCCGCAATAAAGAAGTGTCCAATTTTTGCATCAATTGCTTTTTGGATATCTACGAAACACTCGATTGTGTTCTGGTGATTTCCAGCACCAGATTCCAAACTACATTTTGGTGTAAGACCGATTACAACCGGTCGCGGAATACTGTTTGTGATATCGTCTATCTGATATTCCTTTCCACCGTAATAAAAAGATTTAGCCGTGTTAACATAGTTTGTTAATGCGGTCGTTAACATCGGTCCTAAACCTGAACCCGTTCCGCCATCAGGGCTGAACGTTACAATGACAACTGTCTGTTGGAACGGGTGGAAAAGAACTTCTTCATACATTCCAATGAACGTATCCAACAGTCCCATTTTCTGTTCCGTTTGCAAATTTGTCGATTGAAAGTTTTTAAAATAATTTTTTGCTAGATTCCTATTTTTACCTGCACCATTTACATTCCGACCACCGATTTTGAACTTTTGTTCATCCGGTAAATTGAGTTGGTTGAGATCATCACTTGATGTGTTTGTGGCGATCATAAATGGGTTATTCGGTAAAACCGATTTCAGAGTATAACCAATATTGCCGCCACCCTGTCCGGCAGATATGATTACAAATCTGAACTTGCGGGACGCTTCCTGAGCAATTGATGGAGCTCCCTTCTCTTGTGTCGATTGTTCTGACATTCTAATAAACCTCCTTGGTACCAATGTTTATTCTAAATATAATATATATAAACAAAAAATAATATAAAAGGGACTTTTACGCCCCTTTTATATCATTACTTGGTAAACGCGTGTTTTTCCAATAAATCTCATCTTTACTTCGCCATTCTATGAGTTTAGAATCCGATTCAACATATTCAACAACCAATTTGGCAACGCCGTCTGGTTCGTCTATGGCTGGTTTATAAGATTCTATTCTAATTTCCCACGAAAAACAAATTGTAAACTTACACCATCATCATCCACCATATCATCATCATCTTTTTTAAACACGGTATCTAGTATTTTTGTATAAACGATATCGTTCGTTGTGGTCATCGTGGTTTTTGGTTTCTCCTTCAAATCGTCAGAAACTTTATTGTTAAGAATAGTGTTTTTGTTCAAAACACTATAGTCTGAACAAATCGGTTCTGGCATAAAGGATCACCTCCTTTTTGATTTTTTAGATAGAGGGTGTACACCCTCTATCTATTTTGTTATAGGTCAATTCTTTTCCAACTTTTACATTGGTTAGAACTGGCCCAATATTCGATATGATTTTTATCAGGGAAAACCATTTCGACTTTCCAACCCTTATCTTTATACTCCAGTCTTTTAACTACTGGAGTCGTTTTCATCGTTTTGAAAAACGATAAATCCAATTTTGCAGTCATATTATACCTCCATATTTATAATATATAAATATGCTATTGGATCGAACAATATAGATAGATCGGGATTTTTCCCGATCTATCATTTGTTTTGTCTGTTACCAGTAATAAACGACACTAAATCCCAAAAACGGGTCTAGAGGCGTTTTGTTTGCATAACGCATACCTAGTACTATACCCAGGTCTATTTTCTTTTTTATGAGAACATGAAATTGAAATGCTCCGGAAAAGCTTGTTTTCTTCGAAAAATAAGCCAATTCTGTGCTAAAATCACCATAAATACCCACTCCAAAACGCACTAAATCAGCAATTGATTTTTTTAACTCATTTTCCATCAATATGGGTAAAATGTCATTTTTCATAGTTTCTGATTTTTCATCGATTTTATTTTTTAATTCTTCAATAAGCTTATCTCTTTCGGCTATCTCTTCTTCATAATCTTTAGCAACCTTATTAAACATATCGCTAGTATAACCGGTCTGCTTTTTTGATTCATCGATATTATTAGATAAGTCCATATCCGTTATAATATCATAAAATTTCAATTGTATCTTATCTGGAACAAATTCGCCTAATTTGTTTTCAGATGTTAGCAACTTTTTAGTTTCTTCGACGTTTTGGACATGTTTATCCGTTATCGGTTTCTGTAAATCGTCAACGTCTTTTTTTATATCATCTAATGTTTTATCAACCACTTCTGTCGCAGTCTGTTTTACGTTAAAATATTTATAAAATAACCAGACGTTTGTACCTATAGACGCAACAAATAATACTGATATTATAACAATTAGTGTTATTTTAACCTTACCCATACCTTATTCCAATACCTACATTATAAATAAATTCTGAACAGTTTTAATAGATTTTGTAACCATTCGTGTAATGGTGTATTTTTGTTTGAATTAATCATAACAAACCACCCTTTATATAGTATTGTGGTTTAAAACAATAGTCCTACAGCTACTCCAGAAATTATTCCTAAAATAATACCAACACATACATCGACCCAAAATTGGAAAGAATATCTATAATTTGCAAACTTATCCCAAAATTGATCATGCTTATTATATCTGGCCACGTTTTTATACCTCATTATTTCAAATATAATGAATACATCGCATTACTAAATAACAGCCAAAAAGAAACAACTGTTATTCCAACAATAACTCCTATCGCAAAACCGGCCCAAAATCTTACACTAGATAGACTAGTTCCTTTTTTGCTAATAGTTTTCATAGGCTCCCACTCCTTTTTAAAAATACTATATATATAGTTTTATTCAAATGTATTTGAAAACAAATTAATATAAAATACATATAAGGAGTAATGATAGATTATGATAGATGGATTTTATTATGAAAAATCAGATATGATCACGAAAGACAATGCTTTTTTAACACAGACAGATCCATATCTATATGCAAAACATATATTATCTACATCCAACACACCGTTGGACACATTAACAGCTATTGAAAACTATAACACAGCTAATAATTTAGACATATATAATAGAATACCATATTTGGTATTTTTAAGATGCGGTATTAGTTTCAACGTTATAAAAGCTGTTAAAAAAGAAACATCTTATCATCTAATCGGATACGACGAACATGGTTTTACAACTATGCGACATTCTGATAATGGAGAAAATAGTAGAGTGTTGCAAAGTCTTGTTACAATCGTTGTAAAACAGGATGATATTGTGGCTGTATCTATTGGAGCTTACGATACGGATAATGTTATAGATATTGTTGGTACAAGACAAACGTCGATAGAAGCTACAGACGAATTATACAATATTCTTACAAAAATGAAAAGCGATATGAATGCACTCGACGCAAACGGACAATGGAGAAATCTTATTAATATGTTTAATATTAATATGAATAAATACAGTTTAAATGATAAAAACCAAATTGGTAGATCTGCGAAATTGTACAACATGTATGTTGTGTGTTTTGAAAAATATATCCAAATCGTAAGAAATATTGTACAATTCCATGATGATGAGACAAGAAATATCGGAGCAAAAATTCAAAAATTCCACTTCTTTACAGATCAAGCCGCATTGGATGCTGAATTAAAACGTATCGAAGATGAAAACATCAGAGACACCAATATTAATATAAATAACTCATTTACTAACGATGAAATTTCTAAATTTAGACAAATTGGTGATTTATAAAAAAATAAAAGGGTGGAATTATCCACCCTTTTATATTAATCTTCACTATTTAAGAAATCATCAGTCAATTGACATGGACCATTATCCAAATACATTTCAATATGTCGTTTGCGAGTCTGATATCTACCAACCATAGCCTCTATTCCAAATGACGGATCCGATATTATTGTTGAAAAACCTATCGTTTCCGAACCACTACTAGAACCACTACTAGAACCACTACTAGAACCACTACTAGAACCACTACTAGAACCACTACTAGAACCACTACTAGAACCGCCGGGTGTTGGAAAACCTATCGTTTCCGAACCACTACTAAAACCGCCGGTTGTTGGAACATCGTTTAAAACGTAATACATATCATTCACATGAATGTTTATGA
>JGI24712J26585_10000231_pt1 | contig 47820 bp, 43 predicted proteins | sample BioPla3DNA2_FD_26585 | JGI IMG/M metagenome (IMG submission 26585) | reverse complement strand
TGTATAATACTTTTGCCCTTTTGCCATTGTAGACACTTCCTTCCCTTTTTATATTTTAAGGTGTTCGGCTTTTTGTGTCTACACTAATATACTAACACCAGAAGCCTCTATAGATGGCATTCGATTTAATCGGACTATTGTAGAATTGAAACGACAATTGGGTTTTCTAATTGGATCTATCTGATAATGGATTTAATCGGACTATTGTAGAATTGAAACGTATCAATATCAATAGCCACCCATTCTATTTCATTCCGATTTAATCGGACTATTGTAGAATTGAAACAAAAATCATGTCGGCGGTCTCCTTCAGGGTCGCCGAGATTTAATCGGACTATTGTAGAATTGAAACAGTGCAGTTATTGAGCTTTGTGCTCCTACAGGAAAAGATTTAATCGGACTATTGTAGAATTGAAACCTGTTAAACCTCGCTTTGGTGAACAAAACTTCACTCGTTTTAATCGGACTATTGTAGAATTGAAACTTTGGTAGAAAAACGCATAATACTTGTTGTCCAATGCGTTTTAATCGGACTATTGTAGAATTGAAACCGATGTCCAGTTAATAAAAATTCGTTTCTTTTGATTGTTTTAATCGGACTATTGTAGAATTGAAGCAACAGATCAAATGAATGAAAACATGAAAAATGCTTAGTTTCAATAAGATTATTGTAATATTGAAAGGTCTACATTTCAGTTCTTTGTAGAAACTGTAATGTAGACTTTTTGATTTAAATACACTACTTAAATTGGTTTGTGTATTCGAATTCTTTACTAATCTATCAGTAGTTTTAAAATTTACAAAATTATTCATATAATGAAGGAATTTTGATTTTTCTGTAGAAGTATATAGATATATGACTTTAGTAAGTAGGAGGTGAAATGATGTCGTTATTAACATTTACCGGTCATCCATTTATAGATTTAGGAAATGCAGTTCTTAGCATGATTTGTAGCAAAGAAAACTATTCTGAAGTGACAAAAGAAGACATTTTAAATAATCTAGACGAATTTTTAGAAGTTATCAAATATCGTTTTAATGATTTAAGTGCAAATGAAAAGGAGTTAGATTACAGTAAGCGAGGATTAAAACAACATTTTGCCTTAATATATAACATAAATCACTATTTGTTTGGAATAAACAATAAAATTGAAGATACAGCTTCCGGAAAAAAAGAAACAGTGAAAACGGGAGAGGAGTTTGTAAAGACATTTAAACAGGTAGTTGTTGATATACTAGAGAATAAAAATTCTTTATGTAACGATCAAGAACGAAAAAGTAATGACAATATTTGTAGATTTTGTGGGAAACCTTCGGACCTGATACTTAGTAAAGATATCATGCCTTTCGGGGCAGGGTTAAGTCAAAAAAATCTTGGACAGGTTCACTGCTGTAATGGTTGCTATTTGCCTATTCTCTTTTCATTTATACCTATGTTTAATGTACGAGTTTCAGAGGCAACTAAGGGAGTTTACATGTTTTATCACTTTTCCAATGAAAAATATATGATTGAATATGCCAGGGAGCAATATCAATTTTTAAAACGAGAAATGCTTGCATCCCTTCAAACCCTTCAAGGCAACTGGTATGAGGTATTGGTAGACCATTTAAGGAAGATGTATGCAAATTTTAAAATGAGATTTCATACAATTGAGCCTCACTTTGTTACAGTGTATTTTTTCCTAAATGACAACAGAGGAGCTTCTCTTAGTTATATTAATGTCCCCGATGGAATGTGTAAATTTATAAATTATATTAGTACAGCAGATCAAAAGTGGGACAGTATGAAGAAAAATCTTAGAAATAGTGAAGAATATGAGAGATTTATACGGGGAGATTTTTTCTGTATGAATATTAACGGGACTCCAAAATTTGGATTTGAAGAAATAAAAGATGCGAGATTTTATATGAAAGAGGTGAGTCTTATGGAAGATCAATTTATAAATGCCGCTGAAAATATCGGAAACGGATTGCTTAAGTATTATCGTAATATTAAAAAGTCAAAATGGGTAGAAGAGTATGAGAAGAAAATGAACGTAGAAAAACCCTATGTTTTTATTAACAGTTTATTAGATTTAAACGAGGAATACTTTAAAGTACAAGGAGAAAATATTTTTGATATTTCTGATGTAAAGCAAATTATTTTAGAAAATAAGAGTGCTCTAGCTTTTCGATTAATTAAGTATTTTATTTATAACAATATGAACGAAGAAGAAAAGCAACAGTATGTCGAGTTCAATAGATTAAAGAAAAATATAGTACAAGAGGAGGAAAAATAAATGAAAATGAAAGGAGTTACAAAAGAAAACAGAAGATTTTTACATGGATCAATGATACTCAATGTTCCTGCAGGATGTATTAATTTAGGAGAAAATGGCATTAAGCATATTTATACAAAAGTGAAGGGGAAATCCGTCAAGACATCCTATATAGCAGGGCAGTCCATGAAAGCAAAAATTAAGGACAAAATGGAAGAAGATGGTGTAAAATTATCCATTCCGAAAATTGTACAAGAATCAGGGAAAAAGAATACACCAACAACATCATGTAATCCTTTTGAGTACTTAGACGATGATTTGTTTGGGTATATGAATGTAATTCCTGCCAATGATAAGGATAAAGTGGATGAAGATAATAAAGGAACTACGAGAGTAGCACCATTTAAAATATCTTACTTCATTGGAAGAGAAGGAGACATAAAAGAAGATTATGGAGTAAAAAGAAATGGAGCATTGGTGGATGGACAACTCACTACAATGCCTTTAACTGGTGATACAAGAAATTTTGCATCTACACAATATTCCGGTTGTTTTATGATAGATTTAAATTGTGCTGGTAGGTTCTTTAGGAAAAATATAGCTGGATTCAAGAATATTTCGGAGAAGTTTCCAGTAGAAAGATATAATGATTTGCTTATTGAATGTGAAGATGATGAATTTATCTTAAAGCCGGAAATTCGTACAGAACGTATTCAAACACTAATAGAAACTTTGCCCTATTTAACGGGAGGGGCTAAGTTAAGCACGATTTATGCTGATATTGCACCAAAGTTTGTTGTTTATTGTATCATGGATATCGGAAATAATATTTTTCAAGAGATTTCGAATCCTATGGAGGATTTTAATATCAACGCATTTAAAGAAGGAATTCTGGATTATAAGGACCATATTAAATCTGATATCTACATTGCGAAGAAAAACGGATTTTTAGATGAACATACCAACGCACTAAAAGAATTTATTGATTCTTTTAATATGGAGAATAAAGATAAAGACATACAAATAATTTGTAATGAAGATTTATCGGGTATAAATGAAATTACCAAGCGTTTTTCAAAAGAAGTTCTTTCTAAAATATACTATTCTGTAGAGAATATATAAACCTGAAAATAGGTGATACATATGTATAGAATTACTTTGCAAAGCAGCACTGCATTTTTTAAAAACGACATGACAATAACCAGTATTCAGCAGACATATGATTGTCCGCCTTTGTCTACAATCTATGGTCTGATATCAGCTGCCGTGGGAGAGAAGGTAGAGCCTATTTCAGTGGGATATATATTTGAATACCAATATAAAACAGAGGATTATGAATTAATCATTAGGCAGTTAGAAAAAAGTAATAAACAAACATATAAGGAATTAATGAAAGCCGGTCGAATTACAAGTCGTCATGATGTGCTGCAAGGATGCTTTGGAGCGATTCCAATTAAAAGAGAAATTATGGTAAAATGCAAACTTTACCTATATATTGAGGATGAAAGTATTGCAGAATCTTTTAAAATGCCTTATTATACATTGTTACTTGGACGTAGCGAAGATTTAGCTTTTGTAAAAGAAGTGAAAAAAGTTGAACTCCAAGAGAATCGGCATAACATTTCGATAGGAAAAACAATCATTCCTTTTCAGCCTAAGCTGGAGGTATTTGGTCGACTTTGCTCCATGCCTATTTATATCACTGATGAATATCCTAGAAAAGTAACTAAAGCAGGAGTTTTTATGATATTACAAAATGATAATCAAAAGATAGGAAATTACAATAATATGTTTCTGTATGATGAAGAATTGAAAAAGGGTGTATATATACATAAGGAGAAGTGATACCACGGGGTATCACTTTTTCACAACGGAGGGATTAAATGCTATATGCTAAAAGACATTATGAAGAAGGCAAATTAGTAGAAGAAACCTTGGAACAACATATATCCGAATGTTTGAGTATTTATGACCAAATGATGAAGCTGATACCTCAATGCCCTTACAATGTGTCATTTTCAAAATTTGCCTGGCAGGAAATTGTTTTCCTGGCTGTTGCTTTTCATGATATAGGAAAGGCATCCAGTCAGTTTCAAAATATCACACTAAGTCTTGAAGTTTCCGAATCATGGAGATTTCGCCATGAAGTACTTTCAGCAGAATTTATAGATTTATTAGATGTAGATGAAACTACAGCAAGAATACTTAAGTTAGCTATCCTTGGACATCATGAAAGAAATGTAGATGAGATATGGAGGAATATGGCTTTTGAAGAAAATGATTTTAATCCTTTTGGATTAGAGGGAGATCAAAAAAGAAAAGAACAGTATGATATAGCCAAAAAAAGTATATTAGAAACTTGGAATGAATCAAAACAAGTTCTAAGGTGGATTCAAGAAAAGTTTGCGAAACGATTTAACCAAGAGCTATCAATTGTCTATGATTTTAATAGAATGCAGCCAGTATTTGAATTAATTAACGACTATAGATATTCAGCTTTAAATGACTATAAAAATTATTATTATGAGCTGATTCTATTATTAAAAGGAATATTGATTACTTGTGACCATTTAGGTTCAGGACATAATCGTATTAAGCATATAGATACGGATATTCTTAATTGGTATAAAGAAAAATTTAATATCGGCTCTAATGGCAATGATTTTCGTAACACACAGAAAGACAGCAATGTTAAGAAGGATGCATTATTGATTGCACCTACCGGAACAGGTAAAACCGAGGCGGCTTTCATATGGGCGAATAATTATCTGAAAGAAAATCCCTATCGTCGTATTTTTTATGTTTTACCATATACAGCATCTATTAATGGGATGTATGAAAGGTTACAAAAAGAGAGATTTGCTGTTAATAAAGTGGATATGAAACATGGGAAGTCATTATACGCTTATTATCAGCAGTTACTTTCACAAACGTATGGAGAAAATGATGTTACTACAGAGAGTAAAAAGGTTATCCAAACAAAAGCCAGATATATGCACCACTTAAGTAAGGAAATATCGAATCCTATCAAAATTGTTACACCTCACCAAATTATTAAAGCATTTTATAAGGTTAAAGGCTACGAAACATTACTTACAGAGTTTTATGATGCATTATTTATTTTGGATGAGATTCATTGCTATGATATAGAGCTAACGTGCATTCTCATATTAGTGATGAAGTACATAAAAAGACATCTTAATGGCAAACTGTTTTTAATGTCTGCGACCTTTCCGGAAGTTTTAAAGACAGCTATTATGGAACAATTGGATATTGATTACGAAATAACGATGAAAGAAGAAGAATTAAAAAATTATGTCCGTCACCAGCTTCATTTATGTGAAGGAAGTATAGAAATGCAAATGGATACAATTACTGAAGATCTTAAAAATGGCAAAAGAGTATTGGTAGTTTGCAATACCATAAAAAAAGCCCAATATATGTATGATTGTTTAAAAAGCATACCTGAAACTTCTTTAATTCTGCATAGTTATTTTGCTGCAAAAGATAGAAAGTGTATTGAAGAAAGGTTGCTTAAAGGAGAAAAAGGTGAAAGCGGATATGAACCTATACAACTTTTAGTAGGTACTCAAGCTATTGAAGTTTCATTGGATTTAGATTTTGATGTAATATATACAGAATTAGCGCCTATAGATGCACTTATACAAAGATTTGGAAGAGTGTATCGAAATAGAAAAAGGAAAGATGAGGAATATGGGCAGGTATATGTTTGTACAGATATAGATAAGGGCTCTGACTTTATATATAATAAACCAATTAAATTATTGGACAAGACCTTGAAACAATTGGTTTTATATAATGGGAAATGCTTAGAAAATGAAATTATAAAGCAAATGCTGAATGATGTATATGGAGAAGAATATAAAGAAAGATTTCAAAAAACATTTCAAGACCTAGTCAGGAAATTTCAAAACATATGCTTATATCCTTTATTAGATTATTCAAAGGAGGCACAAGAATATTTCAATCAATTTGATGGAATGAAAATGTGCCCAGAAATTTATCTGGAACAATATATGGATTGTATTCAAAATAGACTATATATAGAGGCAGAAAGCTATTTAATGACGGTATCTGGTCGCAAGATATTTTATTATCTATCAAGTGGGAAAATTGATTGGGTAAAGATTAATTATAAACATCAAGTTTTGGTAGCATATTCAATATTTTTTGATTACGATGAAGAAAATGGTTTACAAGAGAAGAATATCAGGGAAGGAGAAGGACTATTTGCAGAATAGGGGGATGCTATGTTTGAAGATACTCGAGTGACTGGTACGGAAGTTAATTACTATTTTGTTTGTACAAAAAAGCTATGGTTTTTTACCCATGGAATTCAGATGGAGCAAACATCGGATAGAGTTTATATGGGAAAGCTGATGCATGAAGACAGTTTTGCAAGAGAAGATAAAGAAATACTGATAGACGGTACCATTAAGCTTGATTTTATTAAGAAATCTTTAGAAGTCCATGAAAGCAAATTAACTAATTCTATGCAGGAAGCTACGCTGTATCAAATATTGTATTATATTTATTACTTAAAGGGAAAAGGTGTTGAGAACATAAAAGGTTTTGTGCACTTTCCAAAAAGCAAGAGAAAAGAAGAAGTTCAATTAACTGAAGAATACGAACAAGAGTTGCAGGAGGTTATACAAAGAATTCTGGAAATCAAACAATCTTCAAAACCACCAAGCGTAGAAGAGAAAAAAATATGTAAAAAATGCAGTTACTATAATCTCTGCTTCTGTTAGGGGGGATGGGAATGAAGCGAAGTTATTACATTATGAAATCCGGAAGAATAAGAAGAAAAGATAATACTGTATTTTTTGAAAGTGATGGAGATAAAAAAGTAATACCCATAAATGATATTGATGATATGTATATCATGGGAGAAGTAGATTTTAATAGTAAAGCACTAAATTTTTTAGGTAAAAACAAAGTTATGATTCATATTTTTGACTACTACGGTAATTATTCTGGAAGTTTTTATCCAAAAGAATATTTGCTTTCTGGATTTACGATAGTTAAGCAAGTAGAAAAATATTTAAATCCTGAACCAAGACTTCAAATTGCAAAAGAGTTTATTCGGGGAGCCAGCTTTAATATATTAAAAAACTTAAAATATTATCAAAATAGAAAAGGGAATTTGGAGCAAATCATAGAATTTATAGAGATAGAAAGAGAACGGATTGGACAAGCCAGAGACATACAACATCTAATGAGTATAGAAGGGCGTATTAGAGAAATATACTATCGAGCATTTGATATTATCACTGATAATAAATTTCCGTTTGTTCAAAGAATCAAACATCCACCGGACAATGCCATGAATGCGATGATTTCATTTGGAAATCATCTTATGTATACTGCGATACTTCGTGAAATATATCAGACTCAATTAAATCCCACAGTAAGTTATTTACATGAACCTGGAGCCAGAAGGTTTTCATTGGCATTAGATATCAGCGAAATATTCAAACCCATTATTGTAGATCGAGTTATTTTCTCACTGATTAATCAAAATATAATTACAGAAGAAGATTTTGCAGAAGAACTCAATTACTGTTATTTAAATGAAACAGGTCGTAAAAAATTCATTAAAGCTTTTGATGAAAAGATGACATCTACTATTCAGCACAGAAAGTTAAACAAAACCATGAGCTATAAGACACTTATTCAGATTGAATGTTATAAATTGATAAAGCATTTAACCGATATTGAGGAATACGAAGCATTCCAAGCGTGGTGGTAATTATGTATGTATTGATTGTTTATGATGTAGAGGAAAAACGTGTAGCCAAAGTGCTTAAATTCTTAAGAAAGCATTTGAATTGGATTCAAAACTCAGTTTTCGAAGGAGAAGTAACAGAAGCTCAATTGATGGAAATCAAAATGGGATTAAAAAAGATTACAAATAAAGAGCAAGACTCCATTATTATCTTTAAAGCAAGAAATCAAAAATGGTTAAATAAAGAAATAATGGGAAAAGAAAAAAATCCTATTACAAATCTTTTGGATTGAAAAGTCGTCGACCCCCGGTGATGTAAAATTGCCAGGGGGTCGACGACTTTCTATTGCATTTGAGAGGCATAATTGGTAAAATTAATATAAAAAATTAAAATTAGCAGAGCAAAAACCTTGAATTTACTGCTGATATAATCGGACTACTGTAGAATTGAAACGAATGAATGGATTGCCTGGCATGACTGGTCCTGTCGGATATAATCGGACTACTGTAGAATTGAAACTTACATCGGTTATTATGAAGTTCCCATCCTTGAACTGATATAATCGGACTACTGTAGAATTGAAACTTTGATACCCAGCACGACGCAGCAGAGCCACTAGGGGATATAATCGGACTACTGTAGAATTGAAACATAGGTATACCCCAGTCGCTACACATTTGCTTTGCCGATATAATCGGACTACTGTAGAATTGAAACTCTGTTTTAGTTGTTCAATGTCTACTCCGGCAGCTAGATATAATCGGACTACTGTAGAATTGAAACTGGACGAGCAGCAAAGGAATAAAAGTAATAACGTGAAGATATAATCGGACTACTGTAGAATTGAAACTGCTCTCAATCTATCTAATAAAATTGCTGGATCTTCGATATAATCGGACTACTGTAGAATTGAAACAAATAAGATCTAGAAATATTTGCTTTATCGGCTAATGATATAATCGGACTACTGTAGAATTGAAACGGTGTTACATTGGCCAACTGGATACTATCAGCCATGGATATAATCGGACTACTGTAGAATTGAAACTGGATTGCTACTAATCTTCCTTTTGCTAGGTAGTTAGATATAATCGGACTACTGTAGAATTGAAACTAAGGTTCAATGTACCTACCTTTTCAGTTCCGTCTGGATATAATCGGACTACTGTAGAATTGAAACGGATATAGGCTGTAGGTTCTTTAGTTATAGGATCCAGATATAATCGGACTACTGTAGAATTGAAACTTCCTCTGTTTCGTCTCCTGCATTGTCTCCAGTCATGATATAATCGGACTACTGTAGAATTGAAACTTTGGCATTTACCTTAGCCTCTGTCTCCATTATTCCAGATATAATCGGACTACTGTAGAATTGAAACCTTGTTTTTGTAGGGTTTCCGCATAATAGAAGTTTGGATATAATCGGACTACTGTAGAATTGAAACTTTGCTAGGTAGTTAGCTGCATTCTCTGCAGGTTTAGATATAATCGGACTACTGTAGAATTGAAACGTCTTTGCCTTTTTCCGCTATCTTTGTTGGGTCATAGATATAATCGGACTACTGTAGAATTGAAACGAGATTTACATTTCCAAGTTCCAGAACGTAATCCAGATATAATCGGACTACTGTAGAATTGAAACCCGGGAGGAAGAGATTTCACCGGGATCGCGCTGGAGATATAATCGGACTACTGTAGAATTGAAACTTAATATATTCTTTGCGAACGTCTTGTAATACCACTGATATAATCGGACTACTGTAGAATTGAAACTAATACATGGAAGTTATTTTCTACAATACCCCTGTTCGATATAATCGGACTACTGTAGAATTGAAACTCCCTTCTTTTAATATATACTCTGTCGCAAATTCTTGATATAATCGGACTACTGTAGAATTGAAACGATGATATTTTTGGATATACTGATGAAGGAAATGAAGATATAATCGGACTACTGTAGAATTGAAACACAATAAACAGCGCGAATAAGATAGCGATTTGCTATGATATAATCGGACTACTGTAGAATTGAAACATTTTATTTGAAAGGATGAAAAACATGGAAACAATCAGATATAATCGGACTACTGTAGAATTGAAACTCTTATGTCTCATTCCTTTCTCGTTCTTTTTTAAAAGATATAATCGGACTACTGTAGAATTGAAACTGTGGTAATCCCTAGATTTAATTTTTAACACTCTGCGATATAATCGGACTACTGTAGAATTGAAACCAGGTTCAAAATAATATTCATACAGTGAATATACCCGATATAATCGGACTACTGTAGAATTGAAACTTTGACAATTATAAGTGTCAAGATGTTATTGTTTTTGATATAATCGGACTACTGTAGAATTGAAACTAAAAATTTAACAATCTACTCTTGTCTAATGTAATTAGATATAATCGGACTACTGTAGAATTGAAACGAATTACAAGCAATTTTGCGTGATAAAGGATATAATCGATATAATCGGACTACTGTAGAATTGAAACTATCATCCAGCCCTGTATAAGACCGTATAAATGCCCGATATAATCGGACTACTGTAGAATTGAAACCTCAAACCAGTTAAAAATCATCTTTCCGTTATTTCTAGATATAATCGGACTACTGTAGAATTGAAACTTATTTCCGGCTTTTCTTGAATCGTATTTTCACAAAGATATAATCGGACTACTGTAGAATTGAAACTAAAGTATCTTTAAATTTCTTTCTGTATTTTGGTTTAGATATAATCGGACTACTGTAGAATTGAAACTTATAACTGTACATATAAACCTAATAGTATTCCTATGATATAATCGGACTACTGTAGAATTGAAACTAGGCATCCCTTTTATTTTAAGTAAAAATAAAAGGGAGATATAATCGGACTACTGTAGAATTGAAACCCATTTCCGGAGTCACTTCTTCATCCTCGGTATCAAGATATAATCGGACTACTGTAGAATTGAAACACTTACATTTACTACTCCTCCACTTTGACTCGCTGTAAAGATATAATCGGACTACTGTAGAATTGAAACAAGATAGTTTTATTTTTTTCTAATTCCTTAGAAACCTGATATAATCGGACTACTGTAGAATTGAAACCTTTGACTCGCTGTAAAATTAGAAGGTTGCAGAGGAGATATAATCGGACTACTGTAGAATTGAAACTTTTTTGATTTCCTCTAGTAGAATAACGAATATGAGGATATAATCGGACTACTGTAGAATTGAAACAATGGATTTTATAAAGATGAAAAATTGTTTGTTACCGATATAATCGGACTACTGTAGAATTGAAACTTCATTATATTCTATTTCTTCTAATCCTTCTATCGGATATAATCGGACTACTGTAGAATTGAAACTACATTAATCCAACTACTTTCATGGTCTGAATCTGCGATATAATCGGACTACTGTAGAATTGAAACTTTGAATTTTCTTTTTTGACTGATTAGTTTTTATTCGATATAATCGGACTACTGTAGAATTGAAACGGCATTTCAGGAAGTGTAGAAAGAGGTCCTTTTTCTTGATATAATCGGACTACTGTAGAATTGAAACTTCTGCTTTTGGTGCATAAACTGTACCCGTAGACAGATATAATCGGACTACTGTAGAATTGAAACGAATCAGCATCCATCTTATTATACCAAGTTTTTTGAGATATAATCGGACTACTGTAGAATTGAAACTACAAAGATCTTTACACAACTCTACAAGGCTTTCATGATATAATCGGACTACTGTAGAATTGAAACTTATAAATTTGACAAGACACTAACCCACATTTTATTTGATATAATCGGACTACTGTAGAATTGAAACTTTAAGATACCCCAATGAATTAATGTTTCTAACTCCAGATATAATCGGACTACTGTAGAATTGAAACTGTTATAGCTATTCAAAAGCATAATAACTTCCTGTTCGATATAATCGGACTACTGTAGAATTGAAACTTCCTCTAACATTCTGTCAAACGCTCTTAGATATGCGATATAATCGGACTACTGTAGAATTGAAACGTTCAACTATGATTTCCTGTATTTCTTTTAATGGTAGATATAATCGGACTACTGTAGAATTGAAACTCGCACAATCGTCACATAATCCTTCATTGTTAATTTGATATAATCGGACTACTGTAGAATTGAAACACAATTGTGAAGTCAGTAACTTTATCTCGAATGAGGGATATAATCGGACTACTGTAGAATTGAAACGTGCATTATTCTTCTTTACTTCTAGCTCGATAGTTTGATATAATCGGACTACTGTAGAATTGAAACACCAAACGGTCGGGGGTTGGCTCACGCCGAGTGCCGGATATAATCGGACTACTGTAGAATTGAAACTAACATAATACTCTTACCTTTAACTTTTTCATGTATGATATAATCGGACTACTGTAGAATTGAAACGTAGGTGTTCTACACAAGCTTTTACAAACAAAAATTGATATAATCGGACTACTGTAGAATTGAAATATTTCTGCAGAATAAAAATTGTATTTCCTGTGCGGAGCTATAATCGGACTATTGTAGAACAGTAACAATAAATACTTGGTCACTAAATAAGTGGGGAACTAAATCCCCACTTATTTCTGAGTCATTTCCTTTTCGAATATTATTTCCCTCCATAACTCGTATCCCCCGGGCCGAATTCGAATACAAAGGTCATATTCCATATAGGAGTTATATATATAACTAATTGTGCAGAGGGGGCTAATCTTTGGGAGCCTATGGAATAACTAACGTCAAAGGGGATCTGGGCTTTTAACAGGGCGGCTTCTGCTGCCAGAAGCAATTCTTCGTTAATGGCTTTGGTTGTGATTAATTTTTGAAATGCGGTGGTGGCAAGTAAAGCAAATAATTTTTCAAAGTTAGATACATTTCTTATATTGCCTAGCTGGTGAAGTTTTTTAAAATCAACGCTCATATCATTGTTACTTGAGTTTTGAAAACTCATATAATCACTCCTGATATTTCATACTATCCATTATTTTGTTACAATGCCTTTAGTATCATTTAGTCATTTCATTAATTATTAAAGTCCGTTCCATATTATTCCTTTTTATTATATGCTTTTATTGAATATAATAGAGTTATTTTTGTTATGCTGATACACAATAGTATGTTATAATAAAATAAATTTTAGATGATCGTAATGAGGGGTAATATGAAGGAAGCATTCAAAAAGTTTAATAATGCATTATCTAAATTTTTTAACTCGATTACTTTAGGGTTATTTTCTCGTTTTAAAAAAATTGATGATACCAATGAGCTTTATAATATATTGAATAGAGACGATTTTTCTGACGATGAGGAAAGAGCCAATGGTCTCTGCGCAGAGTTAATGGATATCGCCCATCAGAAAATTAATTTATTAAAAGAGCTTCAGGAAGTCACTAAGGAAGAAAAAGAATTAGAGAGGTTCAAACTCCTTACGGCTGAGGATCTAAGAAAAATTCGAAAGTTGCTTTTTGATCATAAAGCTATAGAAGATGAGAAAGAATCCTTAAAAGGTAGGCTCATCAGTAAAAATAGAATTTTAAATACCATCCAAAAATATGAAGATGAAGTGCCTAAAATTTTAAAAGAAATCCAAGAGGCAGAGGAGAAACAAAGAAGAGTAAAGCGAGACGTGGATTATCTGGAAGGAGAAAAGGAAGAGCTTATTTACAACAGGGAACAGCTGGAAAATGCAAAGATTATGATTCATAAAGTATCCATAGGAACAGTGATTACATTTGGGATTATTGCTCTTATTTTTGCGTCTATCATTATGAATGGAAATAATAGAATCTTTATTCCGGCAGTCATTACTGCTATTGCAGCCATAGGAATGGGAACATGGCTTTATATTTTCAGAAGACGGGTAGAATATGAAATAGTAAAAAACGGGCGAATGCAGGCAAGGGCTGTAAAATTGCTTAATAAAGCCAAGATTCGCTATGTTTACTACACCAATTTTCTAGAGTATGAATATAAAAAGTTTAATGTGGACAGCTTAGAACAGTTGGAACGCAATTGGGAGCTATATAAAAAGAATAAACACCATGAAAAACGATATAGAAGTATCAATTCAACCATGTCAAGGATTGAAGATGAAGTTCTTGATATTTTAGAAAATCGGGGTATCCATGTAAACTACTTTGATGATATCAAGCAGTGGAGCTCAGTAGAAGAGCGCAAGAAGATTTTAATGGCTCTCCAGCAGGAAAAAGAAGCCTTAGAATCCAAACTAGATTTTCTTGATACTTACCAGGAAGACATATGGACTCAGCTGAACGAATTAAAAGAAAGAGATCAAACAGAGAACAAAATAATAGAAAAAATCATTCAAAACTATTTAGAAGACATGGAAGCAAAAGCTTAATAGTCCTTGACAAGAAAACAACATTTTTATACAATTAAACAAACTGACTGATAAAATTATTAATGTGATAAACTGTGATGAAGAGGAGTACACCGCTGCAACTCCCAGAGAGAAAAACCCTTGGCTGAAAGGTTTTTTGAGCAATGTACGGTGGAAGGTAGCTTCGGAGTTTTCGTATTGAACTTTAGTAGGTGCGAACGGCTGACCCCGTTATGGTCGTAAAGTGTCTTTGTGCATCATAAGATGCCAAAGAAACAAAGGTGGTACCACGGAATCTCTTTCGTCCTTTATTGGATGAATGAGATTTTTTTATTGCAATTCTTGAACATATTCATATTTTAGGAGGTTTATAGTATGGAAAAGGTATATGATCCTTCAATAGTTGAAGATCGTTTGTATCAAAATTGGCTGGATAAGAAATATTTTCACGCAGAAGTAGATCGTTCTAGAAAACCATTTACTATCGTTATTCCACCACCAAATATTACAGGACAGCTGCATATGGGGCATGCGCTGGATAATACCCTTCAGGATATTCTGATTCGCTGGAAAAGAATGCAGGGATATAATACCCTTTGGATGCCGGGAACAGACCATGCGAGTATTGCAACAGAAGTAAAAATTGTTCAAAAGATGGCAGAAGAAGGTTTGACCAAACAAGACTTAGGAAGAGAAGGGTTCTTAAAGAGAGCATGGGAATGGAAAGAAGAATATGGCGGAACCATATTAAAACAGCTTCAGAAATTAGGTAGTTCCTGTGACTGGGACAGAGAACGCTTTACCATGGATGAAGGTTTATCTAGAGCCGTATTGGAAGTATTTATTCGTCTTTATGAAAAGGGATGGATTTATAGAGGTGCTAAAATTATTAACTGGTGTCCTGAATGTCAGACAACTATTTCTGATGCCGAAGTAGAGCATCAGGAAAAGGGTGGACATTTCTGGCATATTCGATATCCTATTAAAGATGGCGAAGGCTATATTCAAATTGCGACCACCCGTCCTGAAACCATGTTAGGAGATACTGCCGTAGCTGTTCATCCTGAGGATGAAAGATACAAAGATCTTATTGGAAAGACCGTAATCCTTCCTCTTGTGAACAGGGAAATACCTATTGTAGCTGACGAGTATGTAGACAAAGAGTTCGGAACAGGTGTTGTAAAGATTACTCCTGCCCATGACCCTAACGACTTTGAAGTAGGGTTAAGACACAATCTTCCACAGATTAATATTTTAAATGATGACGGAACCTTAAACCAAACTGCAGGGAAATATGCAGGAATGGATCGTTATGAAGCCCGTAAATTAATCGTAAAAGATTTAGAAGAACAAGGATATTTAGTAAAGATTGAAGACCATGTGCATAATGTAGGTCTTCATGATCGCTGTAATACAGTCATCGAACCTATGATTAAAATGCAGTGGTTTGTTAAAATGGATGAATTGGCAAAACCTGCAATTGAAGTGTTAAAAAATGGAAAGTTAAGATTTGTTCCAGAACGCTTTGGTAAAGTATACCTTCACTGGCTGGAAAACATTAGAGACTGGTGTATTTCAAGACAGTTATGGTGGGGACATAGAATTCCTGCATACTACTGTGATCAATGCGGACATATTGAAGTAGCAAGGGAAATGCCTAAAGCTTGTTCTAAATGTGGGCACACTTCCTTCAAACAAGATGAAGACACCTTAGATACATGGTTTAGTTCTGCCCTTTGGCCTTTCTCAACACTTGGATGGCCGGATAAAACAGAAGAACTGGATTATTTCTATCCAACCAACGTTTTAGTTACAGGATACGATATTATTTTCTTCTGGGTTGTAAGGATGGTATTCTCAGGATTAGAACAAATGGGAGAAGTACCATTTAAAGACGTTCTGATCCATGGACTTGTAAGAGATTCTCAGGGAAGAAAGATGAGTAAGTCCTTAGGTAATGGTGTAGATCCTTTGGAAATCATAGAGAAATATGGTGCAGATGCTCTTCGTTTAACTCTGGTAACCGGAAATGCTCCCGGAAACGATATGCGTTTTTACTACGAAAGAGTTGAAGCAAGTAGAAACTTTGGAAACAAGATTTGGAATGCTACAAGGTTCATTTTGATGAATTTAGAAGGTGAAGAAGAAGTTCAAGTTAAACTTGAAGACTTAACTGCAGCAGACAAATGGATCCTTTCTAAAGTAAATACCTTGGCAAAAGAAGTTACTGAAAACATGGATAAATATGAACTGGGAATAGCTGTTTCTAAATTGTATGATTTCTTCTGGGAAGAATTCTGCGATTGGTATATTGAGATGGTTAAGCCTCGTCTGTATAATAAAGAGGATAGCACCAGAAAAGCAGCCCTTTGGACTCTAAAAACAGTACTCATTAATGCCCTTAAACTGCTTCATCCATATATGCCTTTTATTACCGAGGAAATATTTATCAATATCCAAAAAGAAGAAGAAACCATCATGCTTTCTGCATGGCCTGAATTTAAAGAAGAATGGGATTTCTCTGTTGAAGAAGATGAGATAGAATTAATGAAACAAGCGATTAGAAATATTAGAAATCTAAGGGCGGAAATGAATGTTCCTCCTTCAAAGAAAGCAAAGATTGTTGTAGTTTCTGAAGATGATAAGATTCTGGATATTTTTGAAAGAGGAAAGGTATTCTTTGCGACCCTTGCTTATGGAAATGAAATATTGGTTCAAAAAGATAAAACAGGAATAGATGACGATGCTGTATCAACGATTATTCCTGGAGCGACTATTTTTATTCCTTTTGCTGAATTAGTAGATATTGCAAAAGAAATAGAACGTCTTCAAAAAGAAAAGGAAAAACTTATAAAAGAAGTAGAACGTGTAGAAAAGAAATTAAGCAATAAAGGCTTTGTGGAAAAAGCACCTCAAAAGGTTATAGAAGAGGAAAAAGAAAAACAAGTGAAGTACAAGACAATGCTTGAACAGGTTCAAGAAAGACTTGAAGCTTTGTCTAAGAAATAATTTATACTAAGACTCCTTAGGGGGTCTTGTTTTTTTAAAAATCTAGAAAAGGTATACATTCATAAGGAGGTAATCATTTGAATTACAATGAAGTAATTAATTATATGAATTCTATAGAACGGTTTGGATCAAGACCAGGACTTACTAGAGTCCAAAATTTATTAAAGCGATTAGGAAATCCTGAGAAAAATCTTAAAGTCATTCATGTTGCAGGAACCAATGGAAAAGGTTCTGTATGTACGATGATGAGTTATATTTTAACACAATCTGGGTATGATGTAGGTATATACACATCCCCTCATTTAGAAAGCTATAACGAAAGAATGAAAATTAATAATAAAGAAATTACTGACGATGAATTTGCATCCATAGGGGAAAAAATCATAAAGGCTTGTCAGGAATGTGTAGAAGACAATGAAGATCATCCTACAGTTTTTGAGTGCATAACAGCCATGGCATTATTGTACTTTTCAGAGAAGTCGGTAGACTATGTCGTTTTGGAGGTAGGTTTAGGCGGAAGATATGATGCGACGAATGTTATAGAAAGTCCATTGGTATCGGTGATAACCTCTATTAGTATGGATCATATGGATGTCTTAGGGGATAGTATTGAGTCGATTGCATACGAAAAAGCGGGAATTATAAAGAAAAATTGCAGTGCTGTATTGTATTTTCCAAATAATAAGGTGTATAATATTATTAAAAGTGTTTGTGAAAGTTTAGACGCTCCGTTATATTATGTTTCGGATATGAATATCTATAATGTGGAACACGATATTGACGGCATAACTTTTTCAATAGACACCAATTTTTATTCTTATAAAGATTTAAAAAATTCCCTTATTGGAGAACATCAAATATATAATACAGCTCTTGTGCTTTTGATTATTGAAGTACTAAGAAATAAGGGTATTGAAATTTCCGAGGAAAATGTTAGAATCGGGTTGAAGGAATGTTACTGGCCGGGACGCTTAGAGATTTTAGGGAAAAATCCTCTCGTTATTCTTGACGGCGCTCATAATGAAGAAGGAGCCTTGGCATTGGCTAAAGCCTTTGAACAGTACTTCCCCGATAAGGATATCACTTTGCTCATCGGCGTACTAAAAGATAAGCCGTATGAGAATATGTTAAAGCTATTGCTGCCTTATGCGGAAAGAGTTGTACTTACTGAACCGAATAGTCCTAGAAAACTTTTGATAGATGAATTGGAGATAACAGCAAGAAGGTATTCTAAATCTATTTATAAGAATGCCGATATAGTACAGGCTTACGAATTAGCTCTTCAGTTAACGGATGATAAAGATGTATTATGCTGTGCCGGATCATTATACTTGATTGGAGAAATCAAAACTGTTTTAAATGAAAGGAGTTAAAGGTATGCTTGATTTTAAAGAAGAATTAAATAAATTTAAACCCATATTGGAAGTAGATAGGATCGAAGAAGCCCTTCAATCCAATGAAATCAAAGATGTATTAGATTTATTAACCCATATTACCAAAACTATCGAATCTAAGCCAAAAAGTAAGGAGTAGATTGATGTGAATTGTCCAGCGTGCAAAAATGAAATTAAACAAGCTCATCGATGTCCTATATGTGACTTTGACATCGATTTATATAGAAAAATAAAAAGTATTTCCATCGGATTATATAATAAGGGACTGGAACAAGCCCATAACAGAGAACTGACCGATGCCATAGATTCTTTAACCAAAGCGGTTGAATTTGATAAATCTAATGTGGATGCGAGAAATCTGCTGGGATTGGTTTATTTCGAAATGGGTCAGGTCGGGCAGGCATTGACGGAATGGGTCATTAGTACGCATTTTAAGAAAGAAGATAATATTGCCAATGACTATATTAATCAAATTCAAGCGAATCCTAGAAAATTAGAAATGTATAATGATTCTATCAGAATGTACAATCAAGCCATCGAATATATTCGACAAAGAAGCGAAGACTTGGCTATTATTCAGCTTAAGAAAGCCATTCAGCAAAGCCCTAATTTTGTTGAAGCTTACTGCCTTTTGGCCTTATGCTATATTGCTCAAAAAGATAAATCCAAAGCACTTTCTTACATAGAAAAAGTCTTAGAAATTGATATTAGCAATCCAAAGGCCATAAGATACCAAAAGGAGCTAAAATCAACTTTAAGACCGCAGGCGACTGAGAGAGCCAGAACCGTAGGCAAACATGAACAAAAACGAACTGCCAATACTTATTTTTCTCCATTGGGACAAATAGTAGGATTTATTGTAGGTGCAATTTGTACAGCGGCTCTTTTATTCATTTTAGTCATACCGGATAAAACCAATCATCTTAATAAACAAATTGCCGATTTGAATACTGAAAATCAAAGACTGGAAGGCGAACTGGCGAAAGTTACCAGAGAAAGCCAGGAAACCATTACTTCATTAGAAGAAGAAATAGCAAAAATGGCGGAAACCAATGAAGAACTTCAACAAAAGCAGAATGCCATAGAAGAAGCTCAAAAGATCACCCAGGCAGAGAATTTATATAAAAACAACAATGTTGCTGAAGCAGCATCTCTTCTAATGTCTATCGATGCAGATAATATTCCGGAAGCAAGTAAAACTGCTTATAATACATTAGCCGATAAGGTGTTTAAAGATGCTGGCAGATATCATTATAATACTGGGTTAAACAACTACTCCAAAGGAGATTATACTAACGCCAAGCTTAATTTCGAAAAATCTTTCCTTTATGTAAAGGACCAATATTATTCAGATAATGCTTTGTATTATCTGGGACGAATTTATGAAACAGAAAAAAATATAGAAAAAGCAAAGGAATTCTATCAGCAAGCCATAGATCAATATAAGGGAACGGATGGAGCTGCTAATTCCAAAAAGAGACTCAATAGTTTACAATAATTAGATAATACCAATAAAATTTGGTATTATTTTTTTATTTTAAAAGGTATTATCCAATTTATGGAGAATATATTCAGTAAGTCGTATTAGTATGCTCACTTTTACATAAGGAAAACGCAAGAGAAAGGGGAAAAGTAATGGATATTAAGTATTCAATGAAGAAAGGAAGCCTTATTGTAAGGATTTCAGGAGAAATTGATCATCATACTTCTGAGAATATAAGAGAAAAATTAGACAGGGAATTTCAAAGACAGAACGCAAAAAATATTATCTTTGATTTTTCTGACATTCAATTTATGGACAGCTCAGGTATAGGAGTAATCATGGGAAGATATAAGAATGTCAAGGAACGGGGAGGAAAAGTAGGTATTTTTAATGTACATCCTCAGATTGATAGAATCTTTCAACTTTCAGGTTTGTACAAAATCATTAATCACTATCACAGCTTAGACGAAGCAGTATCAAGTCTGCAATAGGGGGAATAATCATGCAATATCAAAATTCGATGAAAGTATCATTTGTTAGCAAATCACAAAATGAAGCTTTTGCACGGGTTGCAGTAGCGGCTTTTGTCTCTCAACTAGATCCCACAGTAGAAGAAATATCGGATATTAAAACTGCCGTTTCAGAGGCTGTTACGAATGCGGTCATTCACGGATACGAAAATCAAGAAGGGATTATCACTGTAAGCTGCAATATTGCTGACAATATAGTTGATATCACCATTACTGACGAGGGGGTAGGCATTGAGGATATTAATCAAGCAAGGGAACCATTATACACTTCCAAGCCGGAGTTGGAACGCTCAGGAATGGGGTTTACTATGATGGAAACATTTATGGATGAAGTAGAGGTAGAATCTGAAAAAGGCAAAGGGACAGTTGTTCGAATGAGAAAAAAACTGCGTAGCTTGGATTAGCCAAAAGAGGTGGGCAGATGGATAGAACATTGGAATTAATCAGGAGTGCACAATCAGGAGATACAGCTGCCAGAGATATACTTGTAGAAGAAAATATAGGATTGGTATGGAGTATAGTCAAACGTTTTAAGAATCGAGGCTATGATATCGAAGATTTATTTCAAATTGGGAGCATAGGACTAATAAAAAGTATCGATAAGTTCGATCTGAATTATGATGTTAAATTTTCAACCTATGCCGTCCCAATGATTATGGGAGAAATAAAAAGATTTATGAGGGACGACGGAATGATTAAAGTCAGCAGATCCCTCAAAGAAATAGGGCAAAAGGCGAAAATGTTAAAAGAGGCTCTCACAAAGCAAAATGAGAGAGAACCTACCATTCAGGAATTAGCAGATGAAATGGATATAGAAGTAGAAGAATTGGTTATGGCCTTAGAAGCCAATAGTGATGTTGAGTCTCTTCAATCGGTTATTTATGAAGGGGATGGTAACCCTATTAGATTAATTGATAAATTGGATTTGGATTCTAATTATGAAAACAATATGATTGATAAAATCGCCTTGGAACAAGTGATTGAGAAATTAAATCCAAAAGAAAAACAAATCATAACCATGAGATATTTTAATGACAAAACCCAAACTGAAATTGCAGATGTCATAGGCATTTCCCAAGTACAAGTTTCAAGAATTGAAAAGAAAATATTAAAGTCGATGAAAGAAATGTTCGGTTAGAGGGCATTTCTTTTTTTTATGACTTTATCTATTGTTCCTCCACCTAGACAAACCTCACCATTATAAAAAACAACAGCTTGCCCGGGGGTAATAGCTCTTTGAGGCTTGTTAAAGACTACTCTACAGGTATTGTTATTAAGCAGGTGGACTATAACCTCCTGATCTGGCTGACGGTATCTAAATTTTGCCGTACAAGTAAGCACAGAGGGCATTTCCTTTTGACTGATCCAATTTACATCTGTGGCGATTAATCCGTAAGAATAAAGGCTGGGATGATTTTCACCTTGAACAACGTATAGGATGTTTTTCTCCAAATCTTTATCTACTACAAACCAAGGCTCACCAGTACCCGAACCACCGATGCCTAAGCCTCTCCTTTGCCCCAGGGTGTAGTACATTAATCCGTCGTGTTTTCCCACTAATTTTCCATCTAAGGAATAAATATCTCCCGGTTTTGCAGGTAAAAAATTACTTAAGAACTCTTTAAAATTCCTTTCTCCGATAAAACAAATTCCAGTACTGTCTTTCTTTTTTGCAGTATGCAACTTGGCATCTTCAGCAATTTTTCTCAGTTCAGGCTTTGTTAAATGCCCTACAGGAAACATCGCTTTGGAAAGCTGATATTGATTCAGTTGATTTAGAAAATAAGTTTGGTCCTTATTATTGTCTACCCCTCTTAGGAGTCGGTATTCCCCATCATGAAAGTCAACTCTTGCATAATGTCCTGTTGCGATGTAATCCGCTCCTAATTTTAAAGCATGTTCAAGAAATGCTTTGAATTTTATTTCTTTATTGCATAATACATCGGGGTTAGGAGTCCTTCCTTTTTTATATTCATCTAGAAAATAGGTAAATACTCTATCCCAATATTCTTTTTCGAAGTTTACTGTATAATAAGGAATTTGAATTTGGTCGCAGACTCTTCTAACGTCCTCATAGTCTTCTGCCGAAGTACAAAAACCTAATTCATCGGATTCATCCCAGTTTTTCATAAATACCCCGATAACCTCATAGCCTTGTTCTTTTAACAGTAAGGCTGCCACGGAAGAATCTACTCCTCCGGACATTCCGATTACAACTCGAGTATTTTTAGGATTGTTTTCCATATTATATCTCCTTAATGCTTAATATTATTTATTTTAACCTTAGAATTATTTTAAATTATGAAACACATTTTGAAATTTATGGAATATAATAACCTAAGTATTATTTTATAGGGTTGGACCCTGTAAATTAGGGGGGCGTTTATGGGAAGGGTTACTCTTCACAAAGGATTTAGGATTTTGCTTGTAATGCTATTCTTTACATTTACTATGGTACAGAATTTATATGCAGAGAATAGTCTTACAGACAACTCACTAGACACTAGAACTTTGGCCATGATCAATAAAACCGGAGTAGTCTTGGTTCAGACGGTTTGGACAGCAGACCTAACTTTATATGAATTTTCGATTGACAGCCAATTTGAGCAAGATATGATTAATGAGGTTTATTACTTAATTGAAAGTGGTACTATTCCAAATACCGAACAAGCGATGTATTCGGCGATGGTGCAGATGATGATTGAAAGTTTGCCATATTATACCTTTAATACAGGTAATATTTATACGGAACAGGCAAGTACGGCTGCAGTAGGTACTGGATTTATCGTTACACCGGACGGATACTTAGTAACCAATGCCCATGTAGTGAATACCGATGAAGAACAATTATATTTGAATTTCGTTATGACTGCTCTCCAAAACTATGCGATCGAAGGAACAAACAGCTTTGCGGCGGAAATGAGAACTCTTGGCTATGAAATGAGTCAAGAAGAAATTGATGGACTTATGAACACCTTTTACAATATATTGGCCCAAAATATCGCAATTAATAATCTTCAAACAAGATATCAATGCTTCTTGGGCAATGTGACGCCGGGAAGTGATGTCAGCGCTAAGGGAGTAGGACTGGATCTTAGAAAAATGGGAGAGCCGATTCCCGGTAAAGACGTAGCGATTCTAAAGCTGGATAAAACGAATCTTCCTACGGTTACTTTAGGGGATGATTCAAAACTTCGAACCGGTGACAAAGTATATGCTATGGGATATCCTGCAGTTGCTACTTTGGATGAAGCCCTTAATGTTTCCCAGGCAATTCAGGAACCCACTCTAACCAGCGGAATTATCAGCGCCCGAAAGGAAATGGCAGGAGGATGGAATATTCTTCAGACGGATGCAGCAATCCATGGGGGAAATTCTGGAGGGCCATTGTTTAACGAAAGAGGAGAAGTCATAGGTATTAATACCTTTGGTATGCTTGATCCGAATAGTGGAAGTCAAGTTGCCGGAATGAATTTTGCCATACCGATTAGTATTGCTCTTCAATTCTTAAATGAGATAAATGTAACGCCTACAGAGAGTCAGTTTACGTCCCATTATAAAGAAGCCATAAATCTATTTAAGAATGAAAGATATAATGAAGCCCTGGAGATTTTACGAGGCTTAAATGAAACAAATCCAGGATATCCTGTAGTATCAGAGCTGCTTGCAGAATGTCGTACTCTGGCAGACCAGCAAGCTCAAATGGAGACGGCTCTGTCAACCGAGGCAGAAGTAAAGGATGATCAGGCAGGAGAATTTCTTATTTTTGTATTCGTTGGAATTGGTGTTATACTGATCATTTTGATAGTAGTTATTACCTTACTGGCTGTACGTCGGAAAAAAACACCAAAGACTTTACAGCCTACAACCCAACAGGTTTCCAGTTCCAAGGAAATTGAAAGTTTGAATACTATCATATGCAGTAACTGTGGTAAAAACCTCCCCATAGACTCTAAATTCTGCAGTGGCTGCGGATATGCTTTTCCTGCAAAGCCTAAATTCCTAGACCAATGTCCAAAGTGCAATAATCCTGTTAAAGATGGAGATCTTTTCTGCAGCAGCTGCGGAACAAAAATTTCTGAAAATAATGAATAATACCATAAAAAATTGCTATCAAAATTTGATAGCAATTTTTTTATGGTATTTCTTGTTAGAATATGTTTTCTAAAAATATCAAAAAATAAAGAATGAATTAAAGAAGGAAGGTGAAAGAAAATGGTCAGGAAAAAAACGTGGGGAGGAATATTAATTCTCTTGCTAGTCTTGATGGTAGGAGCACTAGCGGTGTGGTTTTATACGTCCTTTTCAAATCAACCTGTTCCTTCAAAGGGAGTATATGTGAATAACATACAAAGCGATTATGGAGGCTCGCCATATGACTGTGTATATCAAGCCGTATAAAAAAACAACCATCTATAATAAAAAAAAGATAATTATTAAAGACATTGCGGAAATCGCTGCTCCCAAAAATATCGGAGATTCCATTGAAAAAATTCAACTACTGGAGATACAAGAAAATAAGAAAAAAAATTTTATGATTTCTATTATAGATATTATCAAAGCAATTCATGAAAAGTATCCAGATGTTGATGTTGATAATGTTGGAGAAACCTATAGCATTATTGAATATTCTCCTAATGAACATAAAGAAAGTCCTATTTTAACTTTTTTAAAAGTACTTAGTGTTTCCTGTATATTATTTGCCGGCGGAGGCATTGCTATAATGACTTTTCATACAGACGCGGCGCTCCCGGATGTATTGAGACAACTGTATGAAATGTTTACAGGGATTCAAACCGATAAACCTTATTGGATACAAGTACCTTATTCAATCGGTATTGCTGTAGGCATTATCGTTTTTTTTAACCATTTTTCTTCTAAGAAAATCACCGATGACCCCACGCCTATTGAGGTTGAAATGGACAGTTACGAAGACAGTGTAGAAGACTGCATCATTGACAGTATCATAGAAGAGAAAAGGAGAAATAAATAATGTTTTGGGGTAGATTATTGTCTGTCTTAGTTGGGTTTAGCGGTGGAGTGGTTATAGCCGGCGGGGTATTTGCGTTTATTGCAATTATAGGTATTATTCCAAGACTCATGCAAAAAACCAAAACAAGCAAGTACGTGATTTTATATGAGAACATTATTATCTTAGGTGGTATTTTTGGAAGCATCACGATGATTTGGGATATGAAGATTCCCATCGGAAAAATTGGGTCAGGCATTATAGGATTTTCCTTTGGCATTTTTGTAGGATGTTTAGCCGTGTCGTTAGCCGAGATACTGGATGTTATACCTATTATGGCTAGAAGGCTGATTATTAAGAAAGGCATCGGTTTTTTTCTTATTAGTGTTGCCATAGGAAAAGCAATAGGCGCTTTGATATACTGGATACTTCCGGGATTTATTCAATACAAATAATCATTAAGAAAGTGAGGACGATGTATGGATCAAATGCAAGATATGAAAAAAGAATATGCACAGATGGTCGAGAAAGTATCTCCTAAATCAAATACCGTAAGAGATTGTGCCAGAGCATTTTGGGTTGGCGGAGTCATTTGTACCATTGGACAAATCATTACAAATATCATTAAAAGCTTCGGATATAGTCAAGATGAAGCAGGGATTCTGACAACGATTACTCTTGTTTTTTTAGGAATTCTTTTAACAGGACTGGATATTTACGATTCTATAGGAAAATATGCCGGAGCAGGTTCCATTGTACCTATTACCGGATTTGCCAATGCTATGGTATCCCCTGCAATTGAGTTTAAAAAAGAAGGATATGTGTTTGGGGTAGGTGCCAGAATGTTTACGATTGCAGGCCCTGTTATTGTATATGGTGTCATAGCATCGGTGATCGTCGGAATTATACATTATTTTATATAGGAAGGTGGAATTATGTCAAAACGTATAGGAAAACAAACGATTCAATTCGATTCGCCTCCCAGTATTATTGCAACTGCTTCAACAGTAGGACCAAAAGAAGGGAAAGGTCCTTTGGCAAGCTATTTTGATGTGGTACTCCAAGACCCGTTATGGGGTGAAAATAGCTGGGAAAAGGCTGAAAGTAAAATTGTTAAGAAAACAATTGAAAGAGTAATCCAGAAGGCTAATTTAACTCCGGAGGATATTAATTATATATTTGCAGGGGACTTACTAAATCAGTTAACAGCCAGTACTTTTGGTATTAGGGGCTTTAATATTCCGTTTTTCGGGCTTTTTGGAGCCTGTTCAACCATGTCAGAATCTATGTCATTAGGAGCCATGGCAATTGATGGGGGATTTGCGGATTATATTGTTGCGGAAGCATCCAGTCATTTTTGCAGTTCTGAAAAACAGTTCAGATTTCCACTGGAATTAGGAACCCAAAGACCCCTTACAGCTTCCTGGACCGTAACAGGAAGCGGTGCAGTAGTTCTTGCAAAGAACGGGTCAGGACCATATATTACCCATGTTACAACAGGTAAAATCGTGGATTTAGGAATCAAAGACCCGATGAATATGGGAGCGGCCATGGCACCAGCAGCTGCAGATACTATAGTAGCTCATTTTAAAGATACCGGTCGTACCCCTAAGGATTATGACTTGATTATTACAGGGGACCTAGGTTCCGTTGGAAAAGAACTAGCACTTGAATTGGTTAGAAAAAGCAACTACGATATCGAAAATATCTTTTCTGACTGTGGAATTGAAATATTTGATCCTGTTACTCAGGATACCCATGCCGGAGGAAGCGGCTGCGGATGTTCTGCCGTAACATTTGCAGGATACTTGTATAAAGAAATGCAGAATAATAAATGGAACCGCATACTATTTATTCCCACTGGTGCACTCATGAGTCCGGGAAGTACACAGCAGGGAGAATCGATTCCTGGTATCGCTCATGCAGTGGCAATAGATAATAAATGGGCATAGGAGGGTTTATATGGATTATATAAAAGCATTTATAGTAGGCGGAATTATATGTGCCATAGGGCAGATATTAATAGATAGAACAAAGTTAATGTCCGGCAGAATTTTAGTCTTATTTGTTACTTTGGGAGCAGCTCTGCATGGCATGGGATTATATGAACCCATAGTAAAATTTGCCGGAGCAGGCGCTACGGTTCCTTTGCCCGGTTTTGGATATGCCTTGGCAAAAGGGGCAATCGAAGAGGTAGAGAAGGTAGGTTTAAGAGGTGCATTTATGGGAGGATTAAAGGCAACTGCGGCGGGAATCACGGCGGCGATTGTCTTTGCCTATTTATCAGCGCTCATTTTTAATCCAAAAGCAAAAGAGTAACCCTCATATTAATTAATGAGGGCTACTCTTTTTTTAAGGTAATGGAATATAAAAATCATCCATACTATTTGGAGTATCTGTGATACTGGAATCTGGCGTATGTGAATCTGGCGGTGTAAAAGGATTCTGGGAGTTGTTGTTTCCAGGATTTCCGTTATTGCCAGTATTTCCGTTATTATTAGAGTTTCCGTTATTACCAGGCGTGATTATATTTCCACTGCCGTCTGCTTCCGGAATTGTAAATCCATCAGGATTATTTGGATCAATATTTGTATTTGCATTAGGCCCGTGCATATTACAAGAAGCATTTTCCTTAGAAACAGGAAGTTCATATTGAGCATCCTTTGGAAATGGGCCATTCTTGCTTGCAGGAACATAAGGCACTGGTCTTACGATAAATACTTTTTCTTTAATGGTGTCTTCAGGACAGTATTCATTTGCAAGCTGACCAGATACAATACAAATTTTTTCTACCTTATGAACGTCACAGTAATCTTTAGGCTGTGTTCCTTGCTCAAAATACTCATATTTTGCAGTAGATCCCCTCGGATCATGTTCGCAAGTGGATGTAGCCAGTTTGCCTGATTCGGTACATATTCTTGCCTGTACGATTCCGTTTGGTACTTCAAACTTTTTAGTAGGCAGTTCTTTGTGGATTTCTTCCATGATAGCAGACCAGAGCAAATTATGATAGCTCTTATCATAACGAAGTTTCTTCGGCGTATCATGACCTAACCAGATTCCTGCTACATAGTAAGGAGTATATCCCGCAAAAACAAGGTCTTTATCATCGGAAGTGGTTCCGGTTTTTCCTGCAATAGGCATATTGATTTTTTTGAAACGAGCAAGACCTCCGGTTCCTCTGGTTATTACATCTTCCATCATATTTGTAAGAAGGAAAGCCGTAGTTTCTTTTAATACTCTGCGCTGTTGAGGCGTATTGTCTATGAGAAGATTTCCGTCATGATCTAATATTTTAGTATAGAATACTGGTTCGTTATATACCCCTTTATTCGCGATAGCACCATAGGCTGCCGTTAGTTCCAGAGGAGTAACACCATCCGTAATTCCTCCAAGGGCAAGTACGGGGTTTTTATCCGTATATATTCTGCCGTTTCGTTCTTCATTATCTACAAGAGTCGTAAATCCAAAATGCTGAAGGTAATCGAAACTGGTATTTATACCGGTATCCAGCAAGGTTTTAACTGCCAGTATGTTCATTGAATTATAGATACCTTCTCGTACTGTACTAAGACCTTCATATCGTCCTGTCCAGTTGTTAATAAATTTTTTGGATGAACCATCCTTTACTTGTAAAGGGACATCGTCGATCACAGTTGCTGGGGTTGCTTTTCCGGTATCCAGGGCAGGAGCATAGGCCGCCAGGACCTTAAATGCCGAACCGGGCTGACGTTTTGCGTGGGTTGCACGATTAAACATCAGGTTACCTATTTTTTCTCCTCGTCCACCGGAAATGGCTAATACATGACCATTATGATAATCCATGATTACCATTGCGGATTGGGGTTGAGGAACAGTGTATACCTGTTCTTTTATGATTTTATCGCTTTCAGATATTTCCCAGTCTTTTAATTTTTGTTCTTTAAAAGCTTCAATGCCATCCTTATTGGCAATGATACCTTCTCCTCCAAGGTGTTTTACAGAACCGTCGGATTTTTCTATGGATACATTATAAACAACTTTTAATTCAAATGATTGAGGAGGATATAATTCATCCTTTGCATAATATTCATCTACGATATTCTGCATTTTTTGATTAAAAGGGGTATAAATACTTAGTCCGCCGCTGTAAAGCATATTGCTGGCTTCAGTGGCTGTATAGCCTTTTTTAACCTGTAAGTCATTAATGACATCTTCAATAATTTGGTCAACATAATATGAATGTTTAGAGTCTTCTACATATTGCTGACTGGTTTCCTGAACTTTGGAATATACATCTTCATTAATGGCTTCATCATACTCACTCTGAGTAATATATTCCTGTTCAAGCATTTTCTTTAAAACGATTTTCTGTCTGTCACGATTATTTTCCGGAAAACTAATTGGACTATATCGTGAAGGATTTTGTGTAATTGCTGCAATAACCGCACTTTCCGCTAAGGTTAATTCAGATACGTCTTTATTAAAATATCTATTGGCGGCAGCTTGTACTCCGTTTAATCCATGGCCTAATCCGATTTCGTTGAGATACCATTCCAGGATTTGGTCTTTATCATAGATTTTTTCAAGCTGTACTGCTAAATATTGCTCTTGAAGTTTTCTTTCGATCTTTTTTTCTGTTGTTAGAACTCTGTTTTTAATGAGCTGTTGGGTAATGGTACTGGCACCTTCACTAAAAGAACGTTCTTTAATATTAACTACCAATGCTCTTACCATACCTTTGAAATCTACTCCATTGTGGGTATAGAAACGTTCGTCTTCTATAGCTATAAATGCATGCTGTAAATGTTTAGGGATTTTATCTAATTCAGCATAAATTCTGTTTTCATCCCCATGTAGACGATCAATTTCATTCCCGTTTAAATCATAAATGATAGAAGTATACCTTTTTGGTGTCAGTTTAATGTCTTTTATATCCGGTGCTGTATTGACAATCCCAAGAAATACTCCTAATCCTCCTCCGACAGCAGCAAATGCCCCAAATATCAAAATTATAAAGATGATGCGAAATATAATAATGCTAAGACGTTTCTTGACTTTTTTATTCTTAGAATTAATGGCACTTTTCTTTTTATCATTGGATTCTTTTGAAAAGTTCATATTTAAGCCTCCTTATTAAGACACAGTAAACATTTATGTACGCCTGCATCATGAGTATGAATGGAGTAAATTTATTCTTAACTATTATAGCAGATAAAGTATAGTAACAAAAGAGAAAATATAGTATTTATTTTTTGCACCTTTTACAAAACTCTGCATAGAGTATATATAAGGGGGGATATGATGAGAAAAAGCCTAAGGGGTAAGAAACCAAAAAAAATAAGAAAGATATCTCTTCTAAAAATTAAACTTCTATTAATTACGCTCATTATATGTGTATTGTGTGCATTAATCTATGTAAGGTTAGACCAGCAAATTATGCCTATGGTTATGACAATGGCGCACATTAAAGCAAATGCTATAGCTACTGAAGCGATTAGCCGAGCAATTAATAATGCTTTTAAAGAAAAAAATATAACTGCGCAAGATCTGGTCATATATGATTATGATGAAAGTGGAAACATAGTATCCTGGACAATTAATACGCCAATGATTAATGAATTATGTGCGGATATAGTGGTAGGAATTTCTAAAGAATTAGAAAGTATTCCGACAACTACTTTAACCGTTCCCTTAGGCAGTTTATCCGATAGTAGAATTTTTGCCAATATTGGGCCTAAATTAAACATTAAAGTGCTTCCGACCGGTGCAGCCACGATCAATTATGATAAGGAATTTCGTTCAACGGGCATTAACCAAATCAATCATACGGTATGGTTAAATGTGGATACAATGGTTCAGGTTGTTGTCCCCCTGGCATCTGATCAAATAAGGGTAACAAGAAAAGTTATTTTAGTGGATAAAGTTCTAAGCGGCAAGGTGCCTCCAAGTTATGTAGATACCACTAGAGACAGTATATTGGACGCAGATCTTCAAGATCCTTTTGAAGAACCCAAAAGCTTTGAATATCCTTCCGTAGAGTAACTATGTACTAAAAAAGGATTACCGTTTGTTGGTAATCCTTTTTAATTCCATAATATGATTTTTTAGCTGCAACCGGTTGTAGTGCCGCAGTCCAAACATACTTTGCAGGTTCCGTTTTTAACCAATTTTGTGCTTTTACAGTTCGCACAGACTTCTCCGTAGATAATCTCACTGTTATTCTTATTGGTTGTTTGGGGAGCTGCATGAGGAGCAGTATTTAGTATAGTGGTCGTTTCCTCAGGTTTTATTTGACAGTGGGAATAGTCCCCTAACTCAATTTCGATAATTTTACTGATTAAATCAGAAATCGAATCAGCACTTTTTATATAAGGATGACGGCCTACAAAACCGCTTGGCTCATATTTTTGACCACGATACATTTTAGCAATATCCTTAGCAGGTACGCCATACTGAAGCATTTCTGAAATAGTGGTTGATAAACTGTCCAGCAACCCTTTAACAAGAGAACCCTGTCGTCCGGCAGCCACGTATAATTCCCCAAGCCTTCCGTCTTCATAAAAAGAAGTGGTAATATATAGCTTTAAGCCGCCTATTTCAGCTTCATGTACATGGGCGTTGCGAATGCCGGTAGGTTTAATTCTAATTGGTTTATAATCAAATTGTTTGTTCTTTGCATACTCTAAGAGTTCTTGATATGTTAAATCTTCTATCTTTGTTTCTTTTTCGTTATCTATCGTTGTATTAAGAGGCTGTGAAGCTTTGCAGCCGTCCCTATAAAGAGCAATAGCCTTAACTCCCAGCTTCCAAGATAATAGGTAAATATCTTTTATATCTTCTATAGTAGCATCATTAGGTAAATTTACAGTTTTACTGATGGCTCCTGAAATATGAGGGGTTAATGCTCCCATCATCTTAACATGACCTTCAGGGGCTATAAATCTTTTACCTGTACCACAGCGGTTTGCCGTATCAAATATAGGATAATGTTCTTCTTTAAGGTGAGGTGCCCCTTCAATTTTACCGTCAACGATCATGTCAAAACCGTTTTTGTTTTCTTTGCGCAATACATAATTTACAATGTCATCAATTTGTTCCTTTGTATATCCTAATTTTTTCAAGGTTATGGGGATGATCGGATTGATTATTTCCATACTTCCTCCCCCAACAAGCTTTTTATAGGCAACATGACTAAAGAAGGGTTCAGAGGAAGTCGTTGCACAATCCATTGCAAAGGCAATAGTACCCGTTGGAGCAAGTACAGAAACCTGGGCATTTCTAAAGCCATTGGTCTTTCCGCTTTCTATTGTTTTTTCCCATACCTTTTTTAAACAGTCCGATAGATTTCTATAGCCTTCGTTCATAAGAAGCTTATGGTCTATTACGATTGGAGTATAATTCAGACCTTCAAAATCTTTCTCAAAATCCTCAAAGTTAGCAGCTTTTGCATGATTGCCGATAACCCTTAACATAGATTCTTTATTGATATCAAAGTAAGTAAACGGACCTACTTGTTTTGCAAATAAAGAAGAAATGTAATAGGAATACCCTGTTAATATACTCATTAATGAAGCTGCAATATTTCTTGATTCCGTAGAGTCGTAGGGTTTAGCCATTAACATAAAGAGGGCACCAAGATTGGTTAATCCTAAACCGGTTGTTCTAAAATGATAGGATTTTCGTGCAATATCCTTTGTTGGGAACTGTCCCCAATGGATGGTTGCCTCCAATACGATTTGAATCATTTTTATGCTGTGCAGATAGCCTTCTACATCAAAAACATCTTTTTCAGCATCATAGTATTTTACAATATTAATACTTGCAAGGTTGCACGCCGTATCATCTAAAAACATATATTCCGAACAAGGATTGCTTGCATTGATTCTATTATGCTTTTCATTTAGTTTTCCGTCTTCTCCGGCAGGACATGTATGCCAGGCATTAATGGTATCATCGAATTGAACGCCGGGATCTCCACATCTCCATGCAGAGTAAGCAATATCATTCCAAAGTTTTGAAACAGGTACTTCAGTATCGATACTGGGATCTATTCTTCCTTTTAAAGACCATTGTGCATTTTCATCGTTTAGTAAGTTCATAAATGCATCCGATATACGCACAGAATTATTGGCATTTTGGCCGGATACGGTTTCATAGGCTTCACCGTCAAAGTGAGTAGAGTAGCCCATTTTACCCAGGGCAACTACTTTATCTTCTTCTTTTGCCTTCCAGGTAATAAAGCCTTCGATTTCAGGATGATCTATATCCAATACATTCATCTTTGCAGCTCTTCTGGTGGTTCCTCCGGATTTGATTGCACCGGCATTACGGTCGAATACTTTTAAGAAACTAAGAAGCCCTGAGGATTTTCCGCCCCCTGAAAGAGGTTCCCCTTTTGCTCTAATGGAAGACCAATTACTTCCTACCCCTGATCCGTATTTAAATAAGCGGGTTTCAGTGACGAGCTGATCTGTAAGAGATTTGTCTCCCAGTAAAGAGTCCTCAACGCTTACTATAAAGCAAGCAGAGCCTTGAGTCCTTGTGTAAGCGTCTTTTGAAAGCGCTACATCTTTTAAAGTTTCATCATAATAATAGTGTCCTTGAGGAGGTCCATCGATTCCATAGGCCATTTTTAATCCCGTATTAAACCACTGGGGACTATTAGGCGCCCACATCTGATTCAGCATCATAAATGCCAATTCATCATACACGATGCTTTTCTTGGATTCATCGAACAAGCCTTCTTCAAAAGCTGCTTCCACCCAAAAAGATACCATCCTATGTACTACTTGTTTTAGGGAGTATTCATAGCCCCTGTCGTTAGGAACGCCTTTTTTTCTAAAATATTTACTTGCAATAATATCGCAGGCAGATTGTGAATAATGTTCAGGAAATTCTAGATTTTCCATACTTGTTATGGTTTTTCCTGTATTATAGTCCTTGATTTTGATGTCTACAGTTTTCCATCGAAACAAGTCATATACGGTTTTAGATGAGTTTTCTAATTCTTTTGTGTAATAGCGAAAAAGTAAATTACTAAGATTCATTATTATTTCCCCCATAATTTGGATAAGATGTACTATATATTGTATCACTAATTTTAAAATATTCAATATGTAGTTTGATTTTCTTTAAATAGATATAATTTTCATTTTATTCGGTTTACCAATAGATTCATATATAGACAGAAATTCAAGTCAGATTTTGACGAAAAATATACATAACTAAAGTCAATAATACGAAAACTAGTATTATCGAATTTTGACAAAAAAGGAGCTTTTATATGGTGAAGGTAGGCATACTTGGAAACCATGGAAAAACGGCTGCAGTTAATTTCTTAGCTCAGTTATGTAAAAGTTCGGGAAGAAAAGTCAGTGTACTTAAGGATATTGATTTAAGTATCTGTTTGCATACTAAAGAGTTTTCTTTTCAGGATTATATTCACGCATTAAGTAAGAGCGATATAGAAATGTTTATTGTTAAGATATCAGAAGAAGGTCTTATCAATAACTGGTTTTCTGGTATTGACTTTGATGTTTTGATCTACACCATAGGAAGAAGCGAAGAGGATTATAAATGTAAAGATTTATATTTTGGTGAACGAAGATTGTTTTTTACACTGGCCAGAGATGCTGTAAGCATTGTCAATGCAGATGATCGAAGCATTTTTAAATTACTTAAGGGAAATAAAACCCACTTAATCACATACGGCTTTAATTCAAAAGCAAGCATAACGGCTTCCAGCATACAGGAGGAAGAGTTTAATAAGCGTGTTCAATGCTGTGTACAAAGGACCTTAACCACCTTTAGCGGTAAGGAATTAGAGCCCCAGGAGTTTTCAATTACGCTGCCTCTCAAGAATGATCAGGAACTATATAGTGCCTTGGCTGCTATTACTGCTGCAATGATTAATGATGTTGTTATTCCAAATAAAATACTTACAAAAAAATACTTCTAAAAAAAGAAAACCGGGAATAAAGATGATAGTGAGAGAAAAAGTAATCAAAGAACATAAGGATAATAAGGGAGAGGTGAGAGTAGTGACTGAACATGTTGTACAAAACAACCAGGTAACGATTGTAGGGAAAGTGGTTGAAGATATCAAATTTAGTCATCGAGTTTATGGAGAGGGATTTTATACCTTTATGGTAGAGGTACCTCGTTTAAGTGAGATTTCAGATACACTTCCTGTAACGATTTCAGAACGTCTCTTAGCGGATAAAAAAGAGTTATTAAATGAGATTGTGGAAATCCAGGGACAGTTCCGTTCGTACAATCAATACGATCAAGGCAGAAATCGATTGGTACTTACGATTTTTTCCCTTGATATAAAAGTAATAGAAGACCAGGAAGACATAAAATATATCAACCAAATATTCCTGGACGGTTTCATATGCAAAGAACCCATTTACAGAACAACTCCTTTTGGAAGAGAAATAACGGATATGCTGCTTGCCGTTAATCGCTCCTATCACAAGTCCGATTATATTCCATGTATTGCATGGGGAAGGAATGCAAAGTATGCACAGCATTTGAACGTGGGAGATCATTTAAAGATATGGGGAAGAATTCAGAGTCGCAATTATCAGAAAAAGATGGATAACGGCGAAGTGATTTCTAAGGTTGCTTATGAAGTTTCAATTTCTAAGATGGAAATAGACGAGGATAACAATAAGCAGGATGAAACAGACAATGATCTAAGCAATTCATAATCATAAAAGCATGAAAGACATCTTTTTATAATGATATGTAAAAAGATGTTTTTCTTATGGATAAATACAAGAAATAATAATTGAAATCATAGGAATATGGTACTATAATGGGAATAGTGAGGTGAAAACGATGAATTTAGGATTGGTTCAAGTTTATTGCGGTGAAGGAAAAGGCAAGACAACAGCTGCTATTGGACAAGGAATACGAGCAATTGGACAAGGCTTAAAGGTAATTATGATACAGTTTTTAAAATCATCTTCTACAGGAGAAATTGAGACCTTAAAAAAGCTGGAGCCGGATTTTAAAGTATTTCGCTTTGAGAAGCCTCGAGATTTTTTCTGGAATTTGAATGAAGAAGAAAAAAAAGAATTAAGAACTGAAATCATAAATGGAATTAACTTCGCTAAAAAAGTTCTGGATACTAGAGAATGTGACATATTAATATTAGATGAGATATTAGCAGCCATAGAAAATAATATTATCAGCGAAAAGGAAGTATTGGAGTTATTAGACCGCAAACCGCAAGAAATGGAAGTCGTCTTAACGGGAAGAAAACTTCCGGAAGGGATTAAAGAAAAGGCAGATTACATATCGGATGTAAGAGCAGAAAAACATCCTTTTAATCAAGGCATTGAAGCAAGAAAAGGGATAGAATATTAAAGGAACGCCAGCAGGCGTTCCTTTATTCGTTAATAAGATTATCCATATTATATAATCCGGGTGCTTTGCCAGCCAGGAATTTTGCCGCTTTTAGGGCACCTACCGCAAACACTTCTTTTGACATTGCCGTATGATTTAATTCAATGATTTCATCCTTACCGGCAAAAATGACGGAATGTTCGCCTACGATCGTACCGCCTCTTATGGCATGGATACCGATTTCTTTCTTTTCTCGTTTTTTGCGCTCGCTGTGTCTATCATATTTATAAGTGTATTGATTGTCTAATGCCTCGTTGATGGCATCTGCTAAAGCTAGAGCTGTTCCACTGGGAGCATCAATTTTTTGATTGTGGTGTTTTTCAATAATTTCAATATCGAAATTCGCATCGGACAGTATCTCGGATGCACGTTTTACAAGGCTTATTAATAAATTAATTCCGAGGGACATATTTGCAGAAAAGAATATAGGTATTTTTGTGGATGATTTTTTTATAAAGTCTATGATATCTTCTGACAATCCTGTAGTACATACAACCACTGGGAGTTGTCTTTCAAGGGCATAGTCCAACAGAGGTTTGACTGCCGTTGCAGTTGAAAAATCAATGATGACATCCGCATCAATATCACAATCATTTATTTTGCTAAAAACAGGATAAGGATTAGATTTGTTTACATTTGGATCAATTCCAGCTGCTATCATACTGTCTTCATTGTCTTCCACCAATGAAGAAATTACTTGACCCATTTTTCCGTTACAGCCGTGCATAATTATTTTTATCATATTTAATCTCCTTTCGAAAAAAGTGCAGGGGAAATACCTCTGCACTTTTTAGTCTACCCAAGTAATCCTACGTTTCTCATTTCTTTTTTCAGTAGTTCCAAATTAGCATCTTCTATAGAAGTAAGAGGCATTCTGCAGGTACCAACAGGATATCCCATAAGTTCTAAAGCTGCCTTAACAGGAATAGGATTGACTTCGCAAAATAGAGCTTTTATTAAAGGAATCATTTGAATTTGAATCTTTCTGCTTTCTTCAATATTACCATCTAAATAGTATTGAACCATATCATGGGTTTGTTTTGGTGCTATGTTTGCAAGAACGGATATAACACCTTTTCCTCCAAGGGAAAGAATAGGAACGATTTGATCGTCGTTTCCAGAGTATACATCCAGATTGTCTCCGCATAAATTAATTATTTCTGCAACCTGAGATATATTGCCGCTGGCTTCTTTAATCGCAACAATCGTATCTATTTTGGATAATTCAAAGGCGGTTTTTGGAGCTATATTCAAACCGGTTCTTGAAGGAACATTATATAATACAAGAGGTATATCTACTTTTTTAGCAATGTAAGTATAATGCTCGATTAATCCTTTTTGAGTGGTTTTATTATAATACGGAGTCACTAAAAGGCATGCATCCGCACCGAATTCTTTCGCTTTTTTGGTTAAAAATACACCGTGTTCAGTATCATTACTGCCTGTTCCGGCTATAACGGGAACCCGTTTGTTAACCTTATCCACAGCATATCTAATACATTCTAAATGATCATGGTCATTTAAAGTAGAAGATTCTCCTGTGGTACCACAAATAATGATACTATCTGTTTGATTTTGAATTTGAAATTCTATAAGGTCTCCGAGAAGTTCAAAATTAATATCGCCGTTTTCTTTGAAAGGGGTAACGATTGCAACGCCAGAACCTCTGAAAATCTCCATATGAACCATCCTTTCTTATTGCATATCCTTAATTAACAGTTCAGCAATCTGAACAGCATTAGCTGCAGCACCTTTTCTGATGTTATCAGCAACAACCCAAAGGTTTACTCCGCTTTCAACACTTTCATCCCTACGAATTCTTCCAACAAACACTTCATCTCTTCCAGTAGCATTGGCAGCCAATGGATATACATTATTTGCAGGATCATCCTGTACTACTACTCCAGGCGCTTTTTTCAAGATATCTACTAATTCATTAAGTTCAAAAGGCTTTTCAAATTCAACATTAATGGATTCGCTGTGGCTGTTAAACACAGGAACACGAACGGTTGTTGCAGTAATCTTTAGATTGCTGTCATGAAGAATTTTTCTTGTTTCTTGAATCATTTTAATTTCTTCTTTTGTATAACCGTTTTCTGTAAATACATCTATATGTGGAAGACAGTTATTTGCTATCGGATGAGGGAATTTCTTTGGGGGATTTCCTTTTAAGCCTTCTTCAAGATCTGTCCAGCCGCCCATTCCTGCACCAGAAACTGCTTGATAAGTTGAATACACAATGCGTTTAATAGTATAATATTCATGTAAAGGTTTTAATGCTACAACCGCCTGAATTGTAGAACAGTTTGGATTAGCAATGATTCCTTTATTGAGCTTAATATCTTCAGGATTAACTTCAGGTACAACAAGAGGTACTTCAGGGTCCATTCTCCAAGCAGAACTATTGTCCACTACAACGCAGCCTTTGCTTGCAGCAATTGGCGCATATTTTAAACTGGTACCACCTCCTGCAGAAAATAAAGCGATATCGATTCCTCGATCGAAAGAGTTTTCTGTCAGTTCTTCAACAGTGTATTCTTTTCCTTTAAAAGTCATTTTACTGCCAGCGGAACGAGCCGAAGCAAAAAGATAGAAATTTTCAATTGGTAAATCTCTTTCTTCAAGTACTTTTAGAAAAGTTCTTCCAACCATTCCAGTAGCACCTACAACAGCTAAATTAATTTTTTTCATTAATAATCCTCCTTAAATTTATTAGAACATTTATATTTAGTGAAAATAAAAAAGCTGGCATTAGCCAACTGTGAATGCGATTGTATAAATAGCCTCAAATAGCATACTCCAAACAGCATACTATAATACTGCACAATACAAACCATTTAACAGATAGCTCTCCATCAGTATAATTAATGATCATTAATTATACATTATTGATGACAGTCATGCAGTTATTCACTACACAACCAGGACGAAAAACTGCAGGGATTTTTCTCCTTCGGCATTTTCCCCTTTCTATATATTTCACTTGTACCTACATACATCCATATATATACTCTTGAAAAATGCGCCTCTATCTTGGGAAATTTATGAAGTTTCATATATAATATCATTCAATTGTGCGTATGTCAAATATTTTTCGAAAATATTTTCTTATTATTATGTATATTTTGCTGGAGACCTATACATACTTCTTAATGTAAGGAGTGATGAGATGAGTAAGGGTACGAAACAAACGAAGAAAAATAAGCCTATGACTGAAGATGATAAACTTAAATATGAAATTGCATCCGAACTCGGTTTGTTGGACAAGGTTAAAGAAGGTGGATGGAAGTCCTTAACTGCAAAGGAAACAGGTCGCATTGGCGGCTTGATGACTAAAAGAAAAAAAGAAATGAAACAACAGGCTCAGAATTAATTCTGGGCCTGTTGCAATTTTTGACCATTGTTTTATAATAATTGAGTGCAAAAAAGGTGACAAACACCGGATAGGGAAGGTGACATGGTGGAAGCATATCAGAGTTTTGCTCAGGTTTATGATTTATTCATGAGAGAAGTCCAATATGATGAGTGGGTTGAATACATTGAGGAGATTTGGAGAAAATTTGATTGTACGCCCAAACTGATAGCGGAATTAGGCTGTGGAACAGGTAATATAACGACTCTTCTTGCTCAAAAAGGCATTGAGATGATTGGCATTGATGCATCGGAAAATATGCTTTCAATAGCGAGAGAAAAGGCACTTAAGAATAATGTTGATATATTATACCTTCTTCAGGATATGAGAGAATTTGAATTATACGGAACAGTTGATTGCATTATTAGTGTATGTGACAGTTTAAATTATATTACAGACCGAGAAGGACTGCTTCAAACCTTCAAATGGGTAAATAATTATCTCAATCCCAAAGGACTTTTTATCTTTGATCTTAATACGGAGTATAAGTATAAATACATATTAGGCGAAAATACTTTTGCAGAGAATTTAGATGAGGCTTCTTATATATGGGATAATTATTATAGTGAAGAAGACGGGATTAACGAATATCAGCTTACTCTTTTCGTTAAACAGCCAGGTACAGAATATTATTCAAAGTTTGAAGAAATTCATTATGAAAAAATGTATTCTATAGAAGAAATAATGCTTTTGATCAAAGAGGCAGGAATGGAGTTTTTAGCTGTATATGATGCATATACCTTTGAAGCTCCAAAAGAAAATTGCGAGAGGCTTTACTTTGTTGCAAGAGAAAAAGGGAAGTAATTAACAGGAGGTTAAATAATGGAAGATTATATTATTCGCGCAACCGATGCCAAGAAACAAATTCGTGCTTTTGGGGCAGTAACGACACATCTTGTTGACGAAGCAAGCAAGATTCATGGGACAAGTCCTGTTGTATCGGCTGCTCTAGGCAGGCTTTTAACTGCAGCAGCTATGATGGGACAAATGTTAAAAGGAGAGAAGGATATCATTACTCTTCAAATAAAGGGGAATGGTCCGCTGCAGGGAATTGTTGTGACTGCTGATATGCAGGGAAATGTTAAGGGTTATCCCTATAATTCCATCGTAGATCTTCCTTTGAATTCTATTGGAAAATTAGATGTAAGCAGAGCTGTAGGGGAAGGTACTCTTACGGTAATTAAGGATTTAGGTTTAAAAGAACCTTACGTGGGCCAGATTAATTTGGTTTCGGGAGAAATTGCAGAAGATCTGACTTATTATTTTGCAAACTCTGAACAGACTCCATCAGCCGTTGCTCTTGGTGTATTGGTTGACAGGGATTATTCAATTAAACAGGCAGGAGGCTTTATTGTTCAGCTTCTGCCTGAAGCGGAAGACGATACCATTCAAAACTTGGAAAACAGATTAAAAAGTATTGCATCCGTTACTCAGCTTTTAGAAGAAGGAAAACAACCGGAAGACATACTTAAGCTCTTATTGGGAGATATTATAGTAATGGATAAGATTCCTGTAAGATTTCATTGTAATTGTTCCAGAGAAAGAGTGGAAAAGGCACTTATTAGTATTGGGCTAAAGGATCTGAAGGAGATATTGGAGCAAGATCATAAAGCAGAATTAAAGTGTCATTTTTGTAATAAAAGTTATATTTTTGAGGATACTGATTTACAAAAGATTATTGATGAATTAACTCGATAATTGTTCTTATTTATCATATGTGGTAAAATAAACTATGTATAACAAGGAAAGAAGTACAATGGTGACTTTTCCAAATCTATAAGGACAATGTAACCCATGTTTTGTTATTGCATATACTATAAACGATAGAGTACCTCAGTATGAAAGTAACCTTGGCATCTAGGTGGGAGGAATTCTTATGAAAGCGAGTGACCATTTATGATAGTGCTTACCATAGGGGCGTATACACACATAAATAAAATTAAAGAGTATATTACTTTAGAATTTAATAAGATAACACCGAAAGCTTTAATTCCCACCTATACTATTTCAAGAAGAGGGGACATCAATTTTTTATATTTTGAAATTGACGATGATGTTTTAGCAAAAAACTACAACTTTTTTTTCAGTGATGCACTAAAGCTCTATGCAAGCAGTGCTTTGACAAATCTTATATTAGATTGTATTCGCTTTGAGATTGTCAAAGAAATTCTAGAAGTGAAATATCTCAAATATTCATCTCTTGAACGGCTCAAAATACTTGAAATGGTCAGAACGTTTTTTTACGAAAAAGAAAATAATGAAGATGCACGGGCTTTAAACTATTCTTATAGAAAAGAAATTATGGATTGTCTTATGGACTTTTTTGAAGACAGCAATGAATTTTTATTAGAAGGGTTTATACTATTTCGTTTAAAAGAGTATAGAGAAAGATTAGAAATGGTTGTTAGCCATATAGTCAGCGAATATGAAACACAAAAAGAATACAAAGAGTTCTTAAGATTATTAAAGTATTTTGTAGATGTACAAGAAATGAAAGAGGAAATTATCCACATTGTAGGCATTAAAGAAGGTCGCTTTAAAATTTATGACAAAGATAAAAACGACATCACAGAACGATGCAAAGAGGAATTCAAACAAGATTTTAGCGATAAAGAAATTAACTATGATGATTTACTTGTCAGTGCACTTATTACTATTGCACCGAGACAAATAATCATTCATCATTATGAAGCGATACAAAACAAACCCCTTATTGAAACCATAAGCAGCATTTTTCAAGGCAAAGTAACCCTTTGTCCTAAATGTGAATTTTGTTTAAACTCCAATGAAATTAATTAAGTAATTGTGTATAAAAATTTGACTTCTTGACAAAATATGTGAAGATGTTATAATTGTAAAAACTAATATAATGTGAACTCGATGAAGAGAAGAGTAGTCAAAGGGAAGTTTACAGAGAGAAGATACAGTAGCTGAGAGTATCTTTAAATGGAATTTGATGAAGACCACCTCTAAGAGACCTTAATCCGGTTCGGTGATGCCGTTATAATCGTTATTTAAAGTGGTTTCCAATGAAACAATAAGGGTGGAACCGCGGGAGAAGTAATACTCTCGTCCCTTTTCGCAATGAAGAGGACGGGAGTTTTTTGTATTGTTTACTTATATTTAATTTAATTATACGAAAGGAGAATGGAAATTGGTTAAAATCAGATTAAAAGACGGAACTGTAAAAGAATATTCATCAGGTATAACTGTTCTTGAAGTTGCACAGGATTTAAGTGAAGGTTTAGCAAGGGTTGCCTGTGCAGGACTTATTAATAATGAGAGGGTAGATCTTCGAACACCCATTACAGAGGATTGCGAATTAAGCATTCTAACCTTTAATGACGAAGAAGGAAAAGGTGCTTTTCATCATACAACATCCCATATCTTAGCTCAGGCTGTAAAAAGATTGTTTCCCAATGTAAAATTAGCCATTGGTCCTTCTATTCAAGATGGATTTTACTATGATTTCGATACGGAACAAGCATTTAGCCCTGAAGATTTGGAGAAAATCGAAAAAGAAATGAAGAATATTGTAAAAGAAAATTTACAAATTGAAAGATTTGAACTGCCAAGGGATGAAGCAATTAAATTAATGGAGGAAAAAGGAGAAGACTATAAAGTTGAATTAATCAACGATCTTCCGGAAGACTCTGTTATCTCCTTTTATAAGCAAGGAGAATTTGTGGATTTATGTGCTGGACCGCACCTTATGTCTACAAAACCGGTAAAAGCTTTTAAACTTTTATCAGTGGCAGGAGCTTACTGGAGAGGTAATGAAAACAATAAAATGCTTTCAAGAATCTATGGAACTTCTTTCCCTAAGAAAGCTGATCTAGATGAGTACCTCAATAAATTAGAAGAAGCTAAGAAAAGAGATCATAGAAAACTTGGAAAAGAATTAGAGCTCTTTGCATTAATGGAAGAAGGCCCAGGATTCCCATTCTTCCTTCCAAAGGGAATGGAACTTAGAAATACATTAATAGATTATTGGAGAGAAAAACATAAAGCAGCAGGGTATAAAGAAATTAATACGCCTATCATTTTAAATCAAGAATTATGGCATCGTTCAGGACACTGGGATCACTACAAAGACAATATGTATGTAACTAAAATTGATGATTTGGATTATGCCGTAAAGCCAATGAACTGTCCTGGCGGTATGCTTGTTTATAAAACAAAGATGCATTCCTATAGAGATTTGCCTGTTAGACTGGCAGAGCTCGGATTGGTTCATCGTCATGAATTATCCGGAGCGCTTCATGGTCTTATGAGAGTACGCAATTTTACACAGGATGATGCCCATATCTTTATGCTGCCAGAGCAGATTAAAGAAGAAATTAAGAATGTAATTAATCTTATAGATGACTTCTATAATGTTTTTGGATTTAAGTATCATGTTGAACTTTCCACCAGACCTGAAGACAGTATGGGAAGCGATGAAGATTGGGAAAGAGCAACTACTGCATTAAGAGAAGTTTTAGAAGAAAAAGGATATAACTATATCGTTAACGAAGGCGATGGCGCATTCTATGGTCCTAAGATCGACTTCCATTTAGAGGACTGTCTCGGAAGAACATGGCAGTGCGGAACCATCCAATTAGATTTCCAAATGCCTGAACGCTTTGACTTAGTGTATGTTGGACAAGATGGAGAAAAACATCGTCCTGTTATGATTCATAGAGTAGTATTCGGAAGTATAGAAAGATTTATTGGAATCTTAATCGAACATTTTGCAGGAGCTTTCCCAACATGGCTTGCTCCAGTGCAGGTTAAGGTTCTGCCTATTTCTGAAAAATATCATGACTACGCTGAAAGTGTAGTAGAACAACTGGAGCAAAATGGCATAAAAGTTGAAGCAGACTATAGAGCTGAAAAAATCGGTTATAAGATTAGAGAAGCAAGACTTCAAAGAGTACCATACATGCTTATTGTCGGCCAACAGGAGGAAGAAGAAAATAAAGTTGCAGTCAGAAGCCGTGCAAAAGGTGATGAAGGTCCTCAAGCCTTAGTTGATTTTATCGAAAAAATCAAAGAAGAAATAGCATCTAAAAAAATTGATATACAAGGGCTTGACAACTCAATAGAATAATGATATAGTCATTTACGGTATATTAATTTAAAAAGTAGAAACATCCGTTTCTCACCTTGCGCGAAATGTCGACAGGGTTTATACATGACTAGATGAGAAGTGTGTCATAATGATCTTATGACTTGTGCTTACTCTTTAAAGTGTATTTGAAGCGGATAGATTCTATCCGCTTTTTTAATTATATATAAAGTTTTAAATATTATTAGGAGGTGCTCGGTTATTAGCGAGTTAATGATTAATGAGCAAATTAGGGACAAAGAAATAAGACTCATTGATGTGGACGGAACCCAATTAGGAATTGTTTCTGCTAAAGAAGGGCAATTATTGGCTAATGAAAGAAATCTTGATTTAGTTAAAATTGCGCCTAAAGCGAATCCACCGGTTTGTCGTATTATGGATTACGGCAAATACAAATTCGATTTGGTTAAAAAGGAAAAGGAAGCCCGCAAAAAGCAGAAAGTCATCAGTGTGAAAGAAGTAAGATTATCCCCTAATATTGAGAAGCATGATTTAGAAGTTAAAACAAAAAATGCGATTAAGTTTTTAAAAGATGGAAACAAAGTAAAAGTTTCTGTACGATTTAGAGGAAGAGAAATTGCTCATACTCAAAAAGGAATTGAAATCTTAGAAAGCTTCGCACAAGCGGTTTCAGAATTTGGAGAACTTGAAAAGAAACCTAAAATGGAAGGTAAAAGCATGATAATAATCGTTACACCAAAACAAATGTAACGTATATTATATACAAACAATAAAAGGAGGAACTTAAACGATGCCTAAATTGAAAACACATAGAGGAGCAGCAAAACGCTTTAAAGTTACAGGAACAGGTAGATTGAAAAAATCAAATGCTAATAAAAGCCATATTTTAACTAAGAAAACTACAAAAAGAAAAAGAAATCTTAGACATGCAAGTATGGTTGATGTTACAAACGAAAAGCAAATGAAAAAATTATTACCATATCTATAAGAATATGTATCTATAGAACAGGAGGTCTAAAAAATGGCAAGAATTAAAGGCGGATTAAATGCTAAGAAGAGACATAAGAGAATTTTGAAATTAGCTAAAGGATATAGAGGTGCAAAATCTAAACAATTTAGAACAGCTAAACAAGCGGTTATGAAATCTTTAAGATATGCTTACATTGGAAGAAAGCAAAGAAAAAGAGATTTCCGCAAATTATGGATTACAAGAATTAATGCAGCTGCTAGAATTAACGGCATTTCCTACAGCAAATTTATGAATGGCTTAAAAGTAGCTGGAATTAACATTAATAGAAAAGTTTTAGCTGATATGGCTATTAATGACGCAAAAGGTTTTGCTCAATTAGTAGAAATGGCAAAAGCTAACGTAAAATAACAAATAAACATAAAAAAATAAGCGCAGAATTCTGCGCTTATTTTTTTATGAAAAAAAGGGGTGGTGCCAAAGAGCTAAAAGAATTGATATGATGACAGTGGCTAAGGCATACCATAATAAACTATTGTTTTTAGTAATTAGACTGTAGATCATTAAGCCTACTGTAATTGCCAGGAAGGCAACAGATAAGGTGCCAGCATAAGGAAATAAAATATTAATAAAGATATATAAGAAAAAGCCAATCAAAGACAAAACGATTATTAAATTAATTTGCTGTTTATTGAGTTCCTCGCTTAAAGAAGAAATCTTTTTACCCATGGAATTCACTCCTTACAGAAGCTGATTTGCATCCTACCTAATCTTATGAATCAGTGTTTTGATTTATTCGAAATAAAATTAAAATGACGGTTGACTTTTTTTATTTGATCTTATATAATTACAATTCGTGGCCTTGGAAAATTAAAATTCTAAGTTCATGAATAAGACATTCTTTTTCTGAACAAAATAAAAATGAAAAAGAGTGTTGACAAGGAAATGCAATCTTGTTATAATAACATTTGTCGACACGATTTGACAAGCTCATCCATAAATGCTACAGATTGGATGAGAAATAAAATAAAAAAGTTGTTGACACACAAAGAAAAAAATGATACAATACATTTCGTTGTCGCAAAAGACACGAAGAAATATGTGGAAGAGAGATTCCATTGATCTTTGAAAACTAAACAGCACAAACCAAAAACAACCCAATCAATTCCATTGATTGAAGAATTAAAAGATAGCCAGTAAACTGGCAAGGATTATAACATG
>JGI24712J26585_10000227_pt1 | contig 48044 bp, 46 predicted proteins | sample BioPla3DNA2_FD_26585 | JGI IMG/M metagenome (IMG submission 26585) | reverse complement strand
CACTCAAATAGCCACTATTAAAGAAAACTTTTTATTTTATTCTCTTCTTTATATATTTCTCAAGAATATAATTGAATTCCAATGGATTATCATAATTTGCATTGTGCGAAGCGTTTTTTATTACTTTCAATTTTGCATTTACCGTGTTTGCCCAATGCTGATTATATTTTGCAACTAACCCAACTTTATCGGACTCGCCATAGGTTAACAGAATAGGAAAATGAAACTGAACACAATTTTTAGCTCTCAAAAACTCTTGATAAACCGAATTAGTGGCATTAAGCATATTCCTTTTTCCTAAACGCACTAATGTTTGGTGCATATTTTTTTGTGTTTCTGGAGTCACAGCAACCTTTTTAGAGCAGGCTTTGCAAAAAAGTGAATAAGGATATAAGCCTGCAATAGTCGCAAAATGTTTTATCCAAAAGAGTTCTGATTTTTTGTAATATTTCAAGCCCAATGGTGTGGTTCCGATACCAACAAAACCATGCACTTTATAGGGATATTTATTAATAAATGCTTGTGCGATATATCCTCCGCCCGACTGTCCAACAAAAATTAATTTGCTTGCACACTTCTTTTCGATTATCTGATTTAGGTCAAAAGCGACATTATCGAATGTGAAATTTTGGTAAGGGATTGACTTCCCGTGCAGAGGAATATCCCATAGTAAAATTTGATATTTAGATGCAAAAAAATCAATCTGTTTTTCAAACAAAGAATGGTCTGCTGTTAGTCCGTGGCAAAAAACAACACACACATCTGAATCTTTAGGCTTTTTATTGAGCCAATAGTAAATCTCGCCATTTTCTGTTTTTATTGATTTTTCTTTTAGCATATTTATCTGTTTATCACGCTAAAATATAACTACTGAACTGTACAACCCGAAAATATTAGAGTACCTTGCAAAACGAGCTTACTATCGCTCTTATCATCTGAAACAACTACATTTACACGCTTATCACTATAACCCCCAAAAACAGAATCTATATCTGATTTAACACTCCAGTTTTCTGGAATATAAATCGTTACTCCTCCAAACACCACATCTATGTTGAGATATACTGTTGTCTCTGGCAAGGTAGTTTTCCGTAAATCAAGCACTACGCCGCCAAAAACCACATCAATTTTTCCTCCTTTAAATATAGGCTCAAGAAAAACACTTTCCGAGCCACCGAAAATAACATCTTTTACTATCCAACCGTCTGTATTACTTTGCTTATTGACGATATCATTTCTAAAGGGAACTTTTTTCTTTCTATTTATGGCAACTGCAATAATAATCATTAAACCAATAACTATCAGTAAAAGAGGCCAGTAGTTAGATGTGAATTCTTTACCTGCTTCGCCTAATATCCCCGGATAGACAGTCTCTAAGCGTGGCAAAAGAAAAAACAGGCCAAGCAATAAAAAAATAACTGAGATCAATCTTTGTCTTTTTACAAAACCAATAACCGCGAACAGGACAAAGAGCATGGGCCAAGAAAAAACAATTGATTTAAGTGCAGGATTTAGCCAGCCAATATTAAATGCAAGTAAAAGCAAACCACTCAATACCAAGACAGCACCAAGTACAATTAACAAACTGAGGGTATTATACCCTTTCTTGTTGAATATATTTTCATTCATATTTTTATACGTTTAAGTTAACTATTTAATTACAAATATTGCAAAGTTAGTTAAGTCCTTAAAGAAAAGGTGTATAACAACAATAAAATGGCGTTAAGATTTTGTTAAGTTTTTATGTATAATCACATAATTCATGAGCATTTTTCCCTTTATTAAGTTTATTGTTATAGAATAATTAAACGCATAAAGTCAATTTTCAACTATTCTTTAAACATCGGCTTTTACGAGAACTGTTAAAATATCCAGAATCGACTATTCTCACTAACAAAATGATAATCGTCAAAACAGAAATACTAATAATGTAGCCAACAATTGTTTCTCTTTCAAAAAGCAGGGACATATATGCTAAATTGATAAACGTATGAAGTAAAATTGAAGGCAAAATGCTTCCTCCAGATTTATCATTCAAATAGGTCATCAATAGGCTAATAGGAATAACAGAAAGCGTAAAAATAAGATAGTGAATAACTCCAAACTGAAATATTTTTGTAAAATGCCAAAGTCCCCAAGCTAATCCAACAATCAAGGAACTCGTTAACGGTTTTATATCTGTTCTGAACGTTTTGTACAAGTATGCCCGCCAGCCTATTTCTTCGCCAATACTGCCAATAAGCGTTGTTATTACTGATAATATTATTAGTGATGGCGTAACAAAAAAAGCTGAGTTTATATACGTTTGCCCCATTGATTGTAATATTAAGTGTTGAGAACCAATACTGAGCATAGGAATAAGGATAATGAGAAGCCAAGCCCAATTAAGTTTAGGCTTTACAAAAAAAGGAATACTTTGCGAGTAACGTTTTCTGCTTATAATTGCTGCTAAAGCTGGTGCTAATTGTGCCGACATCGTTGTAATTAAAGCAGTTTCAATAAAATTAAAGCTCAGTTTTTTACAAATTAATACTGATAATCCGTATAACGCCCCTGTGAACGGAAAAACTAATAGATAGAAAAAATTAAATTTTCTGAATAGTTTTTTGTTTATCAACCTATTATCTTTACTCATAACTCTTTTCTAAAAAACATCTCTTTTTCTTTAAACAAAACAACTACAGTAATAATAAGTAGCAACAGTGTTTGAATTACTTTGCTGTCAGGATGAGTGGCAAATATCTCATTTGTAACATTCGCAGAACAATGAAATATTATTGTAATAAAAATATTTCGGTTTGTTTTGTAATACAGCCAATTCATTAATATAACAAAAACAAAAAGACTGAATACATAATTCAAAGAATACAATAACCCTTCAGCTACTACATTACTATGATAGTAATCGTCTATAAAGGAGAGCGGCAAATGCCAAAAAGCCCAGTAAAGGGAAAAAATCATGGAAGTCTTAAAAAGATTAAATCTTTGTCGTAAAGCATCTGTACCATATGTGTGCCATGCCAATTCTTCAACTACCGGTGCAAAAAGCAGAATAAACCAAGGTGAAAGTAACGATGAGGTAAAACTTGGTGAACCGGAAATGTAAAATTGGTCAAGACTATGACCAAACAACAACGATATGAGTTGAGCTAGAACCATTGAAATAAAAATCAATGTAAAAGCTAAAAAAGTATAGATATGATTAAACCCTTTTTGACTGATAAATCTTTTTTTTAGGTCATTAAATAGCTCTTTATTTGATAAAAACAGATAGGCAGCAACAAAAGTCGGTGCCAATAATCCAAGTATTGCTAACAGTGCCTGAATAAAAATTAAATAACTGTTTTGTTTCGGCAAATGACTAATATAGGCAACTGTAAACCAAAGACACCACGGGATTAACAATGATAAACCATAAAAGAAAATAGGTCTGTTGTACTTTTCAATAATCTTACTTTCCATTTTGCTTCCTAAAATTTATAATAAAATTGAATAAATAAGGCTCCTATGTAATTGTCAAAGTTGGTCAGCACTAATATTCTATTCTTAAATAAGAGAATTTCAATGTTTGTCTTTTTTCTCTACCAAATAGTGCTGACGTAACGGCTTTAAGAGTGCCAAAACTAATAGTAAAATGCCATAGAAAAAGTAAAATGAATGTAGCCAATGGAAACCTTGTAGGAAATAGACTTCCATATAAATCCAAATAATAAGTGCAAAGCCAGTGTAAACCAACCAAGACCACGACCAATGCATATCGGGGAATATATTTACTGCTTGAGCTATCTTGCAATCCTTGTGTTTTAGTAGTCCCCAAACAACAAAAATAGGCATTACTCCAAGTACAGTAAACAAAATAAGTCCGGGTATAAAAAAGTTTCGAAAAGGCGAGTGTTGCAGCATTAATTCTGGTGTCATTCCCATCCAACCTTCTGGAAATATTAGAAATGCTCCTCCACCAAATAAGGCTCCTACTGAAAGAAAGAGTAAAAGACCAACTAATATGTTTCGTGTTTTCATAAAGATTATTTTATTTGGTTTAACTATTGTTGTTTTTCAAAAATAAGCATGGTTTTACACCATATATCTTGTGTTCGTCATTTTTTAATCAATTTTTATTACCACATTACCCTTTTTATGACCTTTATCAACATATTAGTGTACTTCAATAATTTGCTCTATTGAATAGATCCGATCAATGACGAGTTTTGTTTCTTTCAATTTCCTATATTTTCAACACACTTTTTGACACGCGTCCAAACAGCGCATACACATAAAAAAACTACGCTATTTTATCGTTCATATTTTACTCTAACCCTTGTTTTCCAAAGCATTGTTGTTACAAAAACCATCAACAGAGCCAGAATGACTGAGCCGATCAACTGTCCAATCGCTACTGCCGGAATCGGTTCCAAGGGCCACGGTTCGATGAACGTAGCAAGGCATGCTCTAAAGACCCAGACCACTGTTAAAAACGTATAGAAAACGAGCGTTTCAAAATTTAATGCAAACACACTTTTTGCCAATATAATTAACACTAAACTGCTTCCAAATAGCAACAATGCAAAACACAAATTAGTATAATCAATTCCGACTATAAGATTTTCATATTGCATAGGAAGATAGTCATACCAATTGTACAAGTGTGGCACGAAAAAATGCCAAAACCCAACTAACATACTCAGAGTTAACGTTATGTAATATGTGATTTTCGTTCCTACTTTAATTGACTTTTCTTTGTTCATTTTAGTAAATAACTGATTTAGCTGTGTAATTTCTACTTAAAATTGTACTCCCATTATTATTCCTACTGCGTCTAATGCTGGATTATCCACATATTTTTTCCCATTTGAAGCATGAAACAAGCGGATACTTGTATAACCTTTAAGATTGTCATTTATTTGATATTCCATTCCCATTCCAACATGACTTCCAATGTTGACTATCGAGCCGGTTGCTCTTCCATTTGTAGTGTTTATATCAGGAAATTCCCTGGCATATACAACTAATGACATCCCAAGTCCTTCTACATACAAACGAGCATTAATTTTTGAAATTGGCAATATAAAAAGTCTTGCGCACCAATTTAGTTCAAATCCGGGCGTAATTTTTGAATGATCAGGACGCATATTCCCAAAGTTATCTTGTTTGGGTTCATTTACTTGATCAAAAGCCATTAAACCATTTAGCCCAATACTAAAATCAATCAAATTGTATTTTGGAGTTATGTCGATTAGTTTTAATACAGCGTCATATCCACCTTGTAACATATTTATGTTGTCATGATAGTATGAACCATAATAGCTAAAGTATATTCTTTGGTTAAAATGTCTTTTGAACCAGTTTTCTGAATTATTACTTTTAATTTCTTGAGCAAAAGCACCAAACGTTGCTAAGCAAAACAGCAACGTAAAAACAATTTTTTTATTCATACCTAAATTTCGTTTTTTTAGTCGCAATTCTTTTCAATAAATTGTATGATTTCGCTGTTTAATTCTTCCGCATATTCCATTGGTAACGAATGAGTTGCATTTTTCCATATTTTAGCGGTTACGTGTTTAACGTTTTTTTCAGCCACTTCTACAGCCTTAACAGAATTATGAACACCGCTATTATCAGCAAAAGCAACATATACAGGGAACTCCCATTCTTGCATTTGTTTCTTGCTAATCATTGTTGGATTAGGTAAATTAGAAGAATAATAATTTGCTCCTTCGTCAATCATTTTTGCCACAGGGTCGGTTGTGTCAATGGTTTCTGAACCGCTTATTTGTTTCAATAATCCCTGTCGCCACTTTTTCGGCAAAAACTTCATATTGTAGGGTATCGATTTTAATACGATAATAAGTTTTATCATCTGAAATGTGAAAACAGGTTCAATCAGAATCAAAGAGGCAACTTTTTGAGGATACAATGAAGCGTAATTAGCTGATAACCAGCCTCCAAATGAATGTCCTATTATATTTGCTTTCGTCAGGTGAAGATTTTCTATCGTTTCATTTATCCATTTCGCTTGATCTGCACTGTTTTTTATTGGAATCTCTTGCTCACTCAATCCCACATCTCCCAACGCATCAAAGGCGTACACAGTTCTATTTTTATAAAAATCGGGAACATTTGCATACCACATAGGTGTACCTGAAGACTTTCCGGGAAAGAGAAGTATCGGACTTTTATGGTTTGCATGATCATTTTTCCAACAATAACCTTGTACCGTTCCAAATGATGTTTTTATTCTTATCGATTCGGCTTCGGGCATTGTTTGAAGTGCTCTTTTGTACGCTTCTACGTACTCCTGTTGCTTTTCAGCAGAACTCCATTTGCCAATTAATTGTTTCATAATTTTTTACCACTTAAGGTTAAATGACTCTTTGTTCTAAAACATTAGTTTGTTTTATTTTCTTATAAAGGTATATGGTGTATAAAAGCATTATCAAAATTTGTACTAAGGAAAGTCCAATCATAAGGGGACTTAACTCTACCTCAACGCCATGTACCCTATCTCCCATAGAAAATGCTAAAAAATCATGCAGAAAGTGCCATACAATAACAGGAGTTAAGGATTGATGGAGCGTAACAATTGATGCAGCTACCAATCCAAACAAAAGCGCGTATATTATTTGAAGTACAGTGTAAAGCATATTGGCACCACCAATCAAGTTGGAAGCGTGTAGCAAACCAAACACTATAGATGAAGCAATTATAGAATAAATAACTCCATCTTTTTTTAAGATTTTAAGTATTATGCCACGAAAGAAAAGCTCCTCTGAAAAACCAACAGCTAAAGTAAATATTAATATTATTACGAATAGTTTCAGGTTGTTATGAAGGTAAAATCCTTCGTTAATATACCCGGGAATTAGTACGATAAGTTCCATAAGAATTATTGGAATAAAATACAATACTTTATCATAAGGGTATTTTGAACTTGTTTTTGACTTAGACCTATACTTTCTATAAATAACACCACCGACAATTGCCGCTAAAACAAAACAAATGGCTTGTATTAAATATACGGTTTCAACATCTTCTATACCATTAACTTGAGTAATAACTCCTGCCATTATAGGAAATAGTATTATCAAAATCCCAAAGGCAATGCTTATTAATAATCGTTTTATCATAACTATATTTTTTTAAATTTATAAAATTAGAGTTGGTCTGCACCAATATTTTTTTCTTGGATAAGGGGATTTATATATCTGCTTTTTTTTCGTTTGTTTTTATAGACAACAGCCTTTTCAGGACAGCGATGGTAGCAACTCAAACAGGCAACACATTTTTCGCCAAAGACAATGCGACCATTTTCGAGTTGGATATTGCCAGTTGGACAAATGCGAATACACTTCTGGCAATTATTACAATTCTCTGTAATACTGAAATCCTTGGCTAACATATGCCATTTTTTGCGGTTTTCAAGATGTTTTGGCGTCCATTTGTCTTTCTTAGGCTTGGAAATAATAATCTCCATGTCGTCTTGTATGGCAGCAATAACGGGATTTAAGCGTTTAGGAGCCTTGCGTAGAACCATTCTTATAGCCCATTTCGGTTGTGAAAATGTTAAAGTGTAGATTTCTGGCATCATAACAACCTGAACAGAACGTATATTAAGTCCCTTTTCTTTGCAAAGCTGATAAGCATAGTATGGGGCAAATGCTTCCATTCCTCCGTGATTGAGCACAATATACAATGGCTTGGAGGATTTCATATTGACAATAAAATCATAAACAAGCGTGGGTAAACCAAAACTATGAATAGGTGAAACTATGATAATCTTATCATAGGTATTGACATCATCCTTAAACTTAGGAATATAGCGAATCTCACCGTCCAATTCAGCTTTGATTTGTTCAGCGATAAAAAGACTATTTCCTGTTGATGAAAAATAAAAAATTCCGTTCATATTACTTTATCCTAATTGTTGTTTTTCTTTTTTTCTTCTTTTGCGAGATAGACAAAAACAAGTATTATCCCAATTACGTTAAGTCCGATTCCGAGACCCACTAAAAAGCCCTGCGTAAAATCACTAAAATTACTTGACGTTACATTATCAAAAAAATCTTTTGATACATATAATACATTACCTAATATTATCAGCGTAATTCCTGTTTTTAAATTTTTCATTTCAAAATCCCTTTTTATTTAAACTTATTTATAAAATCATCTAATGCTTTATCTATCTCATTGCCATGACCTTTCATCATATGCCCACCATCTGGAAATGTTACTAATGTGAGATTAGGAAAACGATGTTTAGCAGCTTCCACCTTTTTAAAACTTGACAATTTATCATCTTCAGAATGAACGATTAGCGTTGGTACTTTCAGTTCTTCAATAGGATACTCCTCAAAATTTCTCTCCATATCCGGATTTATTATTTTCCCATCTAAAACTACCCCAACTTTCCGTTCTGCAACAGGCATAATATCTTTTGCTGTTGATGCTGGCATACCCATAACAACAGGCATAAGAGGAGAAATTAAACACATAGCATAATTGGATAAAAACAGTTTAGGCGGTGCTTGATACTCAGAATATTTATCAGGTTTTTCAGTAACCGGCATTGCGGAACAGTAGAGTATTAACCCTTTAACACGTTCAGGATAATCTAATGCAAATCGGATAGCCGGAGTACCGCCAGCAGAAGTTCCCAAAATAAATACCTTGTCAATTTTTAAAGTGTCCAACAACTCTTTAAAAGCCTTGGATTGCTCTTTTGGTGTGCCATCATCTTTTACAATAGAACCTAAATATCCAAAACGTGATGGTGCTATTATACGATTTTTACCATATCTACTCTTAATATTGTCGTAAGCTTGGTCATAACCACCAAACATTCCATGAACAGACAAAATAGCCTCACCTTCTCCTTCATCTATATAGGTAATCTTGCCGTATGATAAATCTAATTCCTTTTTATTATATGAATTCAGTTTTTCTTTGGCTCTTTCTAAATCCAAATAACATTTAATGCCTTGTATTAGAATATATAGGGCTAATATTACTGCGATAACAATCAAAATCCGCTTCATTTTCTTTTGAGTTACAATTTATTCAAAAACATTAAATTCTATTTTATCAACTGTTCCTTTAAAATACTCATAATCGCCTTCAGGCAAATGCCACATTACTTTGACCTCCTCGCCAATTTTTAAATTATCCTGATTTTTATAACTATCCACAACAACAGAAAACTTGACTTTTTTGTAGGTGTTTTTGCCAGTAGTAAAATATCGGTCTGATGTTTCAAAATGTGTAAAGAGTCCCTCTTCGTTAAAGTAGAATATCCCTGAAACTTCAATTCCGTTATCTACGAGAGTTCCTCGAACTGAACAGTCATCTATCTGTTCCCATTTTACGTTATCTGATAATAGATAACTCGGAATAAATGCAAATTCACAAAAAGTCGTTATCAGTGCCGATTGCGCTACTTCTTTACTGTTATCGAAAGCTACATTTATCAAATTAAATAGCTTAACTTTCATTTCTCCATAACCATCTCGATATAAGTCTCTTGCTGCCACAGGCATACCTAAAATTTTCATATAGGCTACCCTTCCTATTGGCTTCACAGAATTGAATTGTGTTGTATAGAGTTTTTTCCACTCTTTGTCTGGCGACATTTTTAACCAAGACTCAGTCCAGTAAATATTAGCGTTTACGGGGATTGGTGTGTTTATATATCCACAAACACGAAGGTATTTTTTCAAGGGTTCAGGTAGGCTATTTATTGATTCTTCGGTAAATGTTTCAATCTTATGGCCCTTATTCTTCTCAATAAACTCTAATTTTTCATTTATAAAAACTCTCTTCATATTAGTACAACTTGTAAAAATTAGTAAAACTGACAATAGCGATAATACTCTATTCATTTCAAGTTTAGTTTATTGTTTTTTCTATTTTACTTTTTAAATCAAGTAAAACCTTAATAAACTCGTCAGGCAGGTCGGCGTGTATATCGTGGGCGGATTTAAAACCTCCAACATATTTACTATTAGGTACTAAATCAACAACTTTTTGAGCATCTTTTTCGTCCATTGCAGCAAGCAAAACTCCATTTTTATCGTAATATCCGGGAGCAGTTATCTCATTGGGTGCCACGTGCATAACAATGGTAGGCAATTGAATATTTTTCAAAATTTCTTCCGTGTCAAATCCTTCAAACCACGAAAAATCATAAAATGTTAATCCAAATCTTAGGTCATAATCGCCTGTTCTATCTTGCATATTGGCATTCAAGGCGTAGATAGAATTTATTCCCAATTTTGGTGGATAGTACCATACCTTAGGAATTTCTCCGGGATGTTTAGATAAATATTTCAAGGCGGGTCCTTTTATCACCTTGTCCCAAGCATTGAAGTCTGGAGTATTGATAACTTCTCGCATATAATTATGCTCTAATGAGTATTCCATAAAGCTACTTATCTCGTTTTGGTTAAGATAGTCGTACATATTTTTAAACTCTAACCATGCAATTGTTTTTTCCGCTCTCTCGGGAAGTGTTGAAAAGAAAGGACCATCTTCTAAAACAGAAGCTATAATATTGTCGGGTGCTTTAGCGGAAACATAAGCAGCAAGCAAGGCTCCCGACGAATGACCTGATATATAAACTTTTTCCCTTATAATATTTTCGATAAACCAAACTATATCATCTCCTATTTCTGCGGCATTATACTTGTCGGGATTTTTTGATGATTTCCCGTGTCCATAATAATCAAGGGCAAAAACATGAAATTCTTTTGACAGTTTTGGTAATACTTTAGCGTAATCGTAGCAGTTAACCTGCTGACCGTGAAGCAAAAGAAGTTTTGGACCGTTGTCGGGACCCTCTATATAATAAATTTCGGAGCCATCGGGTAATTTGGCAATATTCTCGGTAAAGCCTAATTTATATCCCTTTTTAACTAAAAACTTCTCATTTAGATAGTCGTAATTCAAATTTCTGTATGCAAAAACTGCAACAAAAATTATAACTGCTAGTACAACTATTCCGATTACTATTAGAATTTTATTTCTTTTTTTCATAAATCACTTCCTATTTTTTAAAATGGTATATTATTATCCTTGCAAAGATATTGCACAGCCTGACGACCAGTCAATAGGGCTACCGGAGTGCCTCCTGGCGACATGATTCGTTGACCTGCAAAGTAAAGATTTGATATTGTTTCTGGCTTAATTGGATAAATAGCTGCTTTTTTTCCAACCTGATCAATTGTCATCCACGAACCGTGATATGTTCCACAATATCTCTCGAATGTAAGTGGCGTTGCAATATCAATAATCTCAATCTCATCACGACTTAGCTGAAAATGAGTTGTTAACACATGAGCAAACTTTTCAGCCAGAGTTTCCTTTTTTTCAGAGTAACTTCCATCATCTTTTGCTTTTTTCCAGTAATCATAGCTATCGCCAAACAAAATACAAGTGAGTGCGGTACAACCAGACGGAGCATAATTCGGATAAGAAGCATAGTTGTTTAAAAAGAGACTTTTGTACGAAAAATCGCCGAATGAAAGCGATTCAGTTAACGGAATAAGAAAATTGGAAGGAAGATGACTCCAATCTTTTTTTAGACCTACGCTTACAAAAGTACATATAACAGGCTTTGTGTCTTGTCGCATCTTATGGCACCAAGGCTCATTCAATGGGGTTTCAAATAGTGTATCAATTGCTTCTCTGGTATCATTTGTGACTATCAATTGAGAGGCGGTTACCGACTTTCCATTGACTGTGATTGAGCAAACTTTATTTTGTTCCAAATGAATTTTTTCAACGTTACTTGAGTAATAAATTTTTCCACCCAATTTTTCAAAATATGTAGCCATACGTTTAGCCATTTCAGTAGAGCCTCCCTCTGGATATCCACCATCACCGGAACAGACACTCGCTAATAGTGTCAACATGTGACTGGCTTTATTTTCAGCCCCTGCGACTTCCTCAAGCATCAGACGAATAGCCGGATGCTTAAAACTTTTTGCATATTCTTTCGCAGAAATCTTTCCAAAAGGTGATAATCTTAACACCGTGAAAAGCATTTTCCATAAATATAGTTTTGAAGATCGCTCTTTTAATTTAACTCCCGGCACATCAAATATAGGCATCACGATGCCTGAAAAACGGCGTATTTGTTTGTATAATTTTCTGATTACTTTTTCGTCAACAGGCGATATCTCCAATAAATGATCTCTTAGGCGTTCAGGATTCGTATAAAAAGATATTATTTGTTGGTCATAGATACATGATATAAAAGCTTCTCGATTGTGGATTACTGTTGAAGGAGAAATAGCTCCTAAGTAAACCCACTCCTTATAAAGTGGCAAATCTTTTCTCGAACCGGTTAGCCAATGTAGCCCTCCTTCAAAAAGATACCCTTTTCGTTTCCAACTTGTGCAGTTACCACCTGGCAAATAGTGTTGCTCGTAAATTGTGCATTGAAAGCCCCTCTTTTGTGCATATATGCCTGCTGATAGTCCAGCTATTCCTGCTCCAATAATTGTTAGTTGATTCGATATTTCCTTCTCCATATTAGCCTACTTATTTTTATCGATTAAGAGATGTCTGACTTATTACTTCGCTCAAAATTAGAAACTTAATTTAGCTAAAGACGCTAATAACACAGCTGCTAAACCCCAAAAGTTAACTGCTATGTGGACAAGAATCGCATAGGCGTTATTATCATATTTTTCCTGATAATAACCGGCTATCAAGCCAATAGTTGTGGTTAAAACTAATGTCCTAATCACGAAAAGAGAGCCTGAGCCTGATGTTATTATAATTAAATGTACTAATGCAAATGCAACCGCACTGATAATCACAGGGACACTAATATGTCTTTTAAAAATTTTTATCCCTTTAACTTTCAATGGTTTTAATATATTCTGAAGAAAACCACGAAACAGTACTTCTTCTGCAATAGGTGTACAAATAAATATAAAGATAAAAAACTGTAACGGTGACAACGTAGAATGTGCAGAGTGTGATTCAATATTTTTGACTCCCATTGCTATTTCTACAATCGACATAATAATATTGACTACCATTGCTCCCAACAGTCCGAACAATATAGGTCTTAATGTTTTTTTAAACTTAGGGAGTGAGACTTTATATTTTACATGCTTCTTTAAACCCCAAATCAAACCAATTGAAAGAATCAACATAACTGTATTAGTTATAAAAGAATCAGGTATACATTCAGAATTCAAGCTAAAATTTTTGCCCGCAAAAGTTGATATTAGAAATACTATTGCCGTTAATAGCAATCCCAAAATAATTCGTTCACTATTTTTCATTGTTCTATTCTCCTGTTTGTCAAGTTTTTATATCGCTATTATTTAAAACCTATCACTTATTATTGAAGATTTAAGCTCATATATAATATCCCCATTAATCCCATGAAATTACCTGCCATATGGACAAGAATTGCATACGCATTGTTATTATATTTCTCCTGATAATAACCGGCAATTAATCCAAGAGTAAATGTGAAAATAAGAGTTCTAACTATGAAGAAAGTACCAGCACCTGTTGCGATTAAGCCTAAATGCGCTGCGCTAAACATAATAGCGCCAATAATTACAGGCACGCTAATATGCCTTTTAAATATTTTTAACCCTTTCTTTTTCAACGGATGTAATATATTTTGAAGAAATCCACGAAACAAAACTTCTTCCTCTATACTTGCATAGATAAATATAAAAAGAAAAAATTGTAATGGGGACATCACATCAAAAGCATAATGTGATTCTGCTGCGATTCCTAAATTATTCCCTATAACAGTAATAAGACCATTGACTAATACAGCTGCCAAAAACCCGAACAGCATTGGTTTTAAAGTCTTTTTGAACTTTGGCACCGAGATTTTATAATTCACATACTTTTTTAAACCACAAATCAAAGCGATTGAAAATAGCAGTCTAAGTGTGTCACCTCCAAAGGATTCGGGAATAAATTCATTGTCGATTTGGATTTTTCCGCCAAGAAATGCTGATATTAGAAATACTATTACTGTTAATAATATTCCCCAAATAACTCGTTCGCTGTTTTTCATTGTTCTATTCTCCTATTTATTAGACTTTAATATTGTTATTATCTAAAAATCAATCACTTAATATATGCAAATCGTATCAAATACAATTATTGAAGATTTAAACTCATGAATAATGCCGCTATTAATCCCATGATATTACCACCCATGTGGACAAGAATTGCATACGCATTGTTATTATATTTCTCCTGATAATAACCGGCAATTATTCCAACAGCAAATGCAGAAACAAGGGTTTTAACCATGAAGAAAGCACCTTTATCTGTTGATATTAAATTCAAATGCACTAAGCTAAATGCAGCAGCACCAATTATTACAGGTACGCTAATATGTCTTTTAAAAATTTTAAATCCTTTGTCTTTCAGTGGATTTAATATATTTTGAAGAAAGCCACGAAATAGAACCTCTTCAACAATACTTGAATAGATAAATACGAAAAGGAAAATCTGTAATGGAGACATCACGTCAAATGCGTAATGTGTTTCCGATTCGCCTTTTATGCTTATTTCAATAACTGAAAAAATAGCAACAACTACTATAGCAGCCAAGAATCCAAATAACATGGGTTTTAATGTTTTTTTGAACTTTGGCACCGAGATTTTATAATTCACATACTTTTTTAAACCCCAAATCAATGCTATTGAAAGTATTAGCATAAGAGTTTTCCCGCCAAAGGATTTAGGAATAAATTCATTGTTGATTTCTATTTTTCCGCCAAGAAATGCTGATATTAGAAATACTATTGCCGTTAATAGTATTCCCCAGATTACTCGTTCACTGTTTTTCATTGTTCTATTTTCCTATTAATTAAGTTTTTATAATATTATTACCTAATAATCAACTATTTATTAACGAGTAGTTGGTTTTATATTTTTACTTCCTTTAATAATTAACCAAATTGCGAAAACCACTTCCCACAATCCACCTGGACCGAGAAGATACATGCTCCACTCTTTTCCAAATAGCTCCATCAGAAAGCCAAAGGCGAAAATTGCATAACCTACAGCTCCCCAAATTGCTAACCAAGATGGTGTGATTTTATGCTTATACAGTGTCAAACACATTGGAATACTGCCAATTCCTAAAACTAACATCGCAAGAATATATCCCAAATCGTTTAATGCGCTTACGTTTAAAAGCACTGATGCAAGTGCTAACGCTTCAATGATTCTTGTAAAAAGATAAATATTGCTAACTGTTGGATTGTATAGAATCAACGTTTTCCTCAATAAAATCCCGATAAATAGAACCATTACCGAATTGGCGATAATTAGCAATGCTCCTAAATATTTTTCGGTATTGTTGGCACTTACAAACAATTGGCTTCCAACACCATAGACTAAGAAAGCCAATAGAAAGAGTACTCCGATAATTCGAGCATTGAAAATTGTAATCGTATGTATTTTATTATTCATGTCGTTTTATTTATTTAACTCTTGTATAGCTCTTTCAATTATTTCGTCAACTTCAGTATTTAAAGTGTCCATTTCAATAAAAATATCAGGAGCTATTCCGTGTTCAACGTTAAAGTCAAAAGGGTCTGTACTATATGTATCTGAAATATTTATTTTCCATCCATTTTGTAGTATATACATTCTTGGAATTCCGCCTCCACCTCCTGTTGTATCTCCAATTAAAGTAACACTTGGTATTTGATTCATAGTATTTGTAAAATCATTCGCAGCACTATAAACCTCTCTATTAACTAAAAGCATTACATTGTTAGTGTATATGGTTTCGTTTGACGGCTCAATATAAGACTCATATTTTTCAGAAAAACTGTTATAGCTTGTTCCCGTTTTATAATACCATTTTGCTACTAAAGTTTTTTTGGTAACAAAATGTCTCGCGATTTCCATTCCTGACATATTGTGCCCTCCTCCGTTGTCTCTAATATCAACAATAATTCCTTTTGTGTCTCTAAAATAGTTTAAAATATCATTAAACTTCTCATGTTCATTGCCATACCAAAAATTAGGAATATATACATATCCTACATCGTTTAATTTTTTGTATAAAACTACACCCGCCGTCAAATAATCATCCTTCAAATACTTTTCAAAGAGTAATTCTTTATCAAAATTAGCATTGGCGTTATTTGTAAAATCATATCCAATGCTTTTATTATTCCAAATTATTCTCGTATGCGTATCTTCCAACTTATTTACAAAAGCGGAAAGCACGATAAAAAAGTCTTCTTCCGACATATCATTTGTGATTTCTGGTTGAAATTCTAAATAGATTGAATCCCAGTTGATTTGTTTGTACTCAAAAAACACATAATTAGCTTTGGCTACTTCATAAACTTCCTCAAAAACAGATATGTTATCTGATTTTGTTTCAGGCATAAATACTTTTTCACAACCAATTAAGAAAAATGAAAAAATAAATAATAATTGAATTTTTTGCTTCATATTCTCTAAATATTGTATTTATACGTTATTAAGTAATAGTTGACACCGTTTATTATCTGTTTGTTGATGTCGAGACTATAGAAATTCCATTTATATTTTAATCCAATAGAATGTCTTTTGTTTAATCTATAATACATAGATGTTTGTGTATCTATTTTGAATGAATTATTGAAACTTGCAAAGTAGATTAAATGTCTTGAGTTGTTTACATAATTTTGGGTAACTACCGCCGAAACTAAAGGCAGTGAAAATTGAGTTTCGCCATATAATTTTCCGATATCAAAGCTATATTTAGAGACCCAAGCCAATGACACCCAACCATCAAATACGAAATTACGATAGTCAATATCCGAATTACGTGTATTAAGAAAAATATCTGTTGCTATGCCTGTAAACAGGTTATGTTTTGTTTTGCTGATTATATTCCACATTCCGAATAAGTCAATATTAAAATTATGGCTATTTATCTTATAATCAGTGATATTGGCAAGTTGTAATTTTGAAAACGAAAATTCTGTCTTTAATACGAATGTCTCTTTGATAAATTTTTGATAAGAAACTGTTGTTCCTAACCCCATTCCGCTCCAACTTAACGAAGATATATGCTTATCTAATAAGGTTTGTGAAGTTAGTCCAATATCAAACAATACTTCTCTCTTTTTTTCATTTTGCTGTGCAAAGGATATTTGTGACACAGTCAGAAATACAGCTACTATTAATGTAGTTGGATTTTTCATTTCTTCAAAATTTTCATAGTTAATGCAATCATTGTTCTGAATGATAGATCGTTATATGCTGTTTGGTTTACAGTTCCGGCGATATAAATATTTTCTTCAGGACTGTAAAATGCCAAAGCTCCTGAAAGCCCAGAATGCCCTATAAAATACGGAACCGCACCTGTAGGATTAAAAATTCCGGGCAGCTTGAACAAATGAATACCAATACCTGCACGCATTGGAGAAAATATTCTATTCCACTCTTGTAATTCTTCAATATAGGCTAGTGGAAACAATTTACCTGTGAAAAATGCCTCAATAAAAACAAGCATATCGGCAGAAACCGAGACCATTCCGCCGTCTGCCCCAAAAGATGTCATTGCTTTGGGTATTTTCAACTCCTTGCTTTTGTAATACAGTGTCTTTGGATTCTCATCGGTTGCATCTTCATAGAGATATGTTCTGGTTAAACCAAGTGGCTGAATTACATGCTCTTGGCAATTATCGGAATAAGATTTATCCGTTATTTTCTCGATAATTTTTCCCAAAAGCTGAAAATTGGCATCTGAATACTTTGCTTTTCCTTTTGTACCAGGTATAAAAAGAGCAGGTATATTTTTTGTTCTTTCAATAGAATCTTTAAAAGTCCATGACTGATCATTTCCACCCATTAACTCATTTTCCAAACTCTTCCCGTTAGCCCCTTTATCTTGAAAATAGTCAGGAAGCCCCGATGTATGAGAAAGCAAGTGTCTGATGGTAAGTTCGTGGGTAAACTCTTTCCCTTTGTAAATATGCAATCCATACAAAATTGAAGCATCAATATATTTACTGATTTTATCATCAAGAGTTAACTTGCCTTCTTCTCTTAATTTCAGGATTATCGCGGTCGTAAACAGCTTCGTGGTGCTTGCTATAAAATAAGGTTGATCTATGGTAAAATTACCGGATGCTCCTTGCCAAGCCATCGTATCGTTTTTTAAAGCAAAAGATGTCCCGAATACTTTTTTATTGTCAACCACTTTATCCAACACAGCTTGGAGTGATTTCTCTTTTTCAGTAGTCATTTTTTACAATCTTATTAAGTTCCTATTTTTGATTTTCTATTCTTTATAAAGTCAAACGCCAATATTGTTAAAGAGAGAAGAGTGCTGATAATTACAACCCAATAGTTATAATCATCATACTTATTATCTGCTAGTGTATTGACTAACATTATTATAAAAAGTGATGAATAAACAATCCAGAAGTTTCTAAGAAAAATATAACCCAGTCCCAATAACAACCCGATAAATCCCATGGTAGCAGCTAGCTCGATATCTTGAAATAACGAATCGATATAAAATGAAACAAAGAAAAAAATGCTTATTGAAATAACTAACAGCACTCTTTTAGCTCTGTTCTTTTTCCATTTTTTTATCGTATTTGGAATTAATAAAAAAGCAAACAATCCTATCCCTATCGACATTGGGAAAAACAATAGTATATATTTTAGAATTATACTCCAAGAGTATTTTAATTCTATCACTTTGAAAATGGCTCCCGATAATATTGTTGAAAAAACAATCGCTAAAAGTAAGAAAATATAACCTGCTGTTTTGTTTGAGCTTTTCTTATTGTATTTCCAACCAAATCTGTTTTTGAAATATATTGGAATAAAACAACCGATCAGACCTGTGAAAACGATAGAAAACAACAAACTTGACAATAATGTCTGTTGCATTTTGATGCTTATCAATTGAGAAATTCCCCAACAAATAAAAAAAACAGCAATCGAAAGAATTGTCAGAGAAACAGATCTCGTTTTCACATATCAATGTTTAGGCTAATACAAAGATATAAGTCTAACACACGGATGTAAAAGAAAAGATGTTAAGTTTTTATGAAGTTTTTCTGATACTTATTGAAAGCATAAATACTTATTTTAGTAATAAATTGCTATTCTATACTATACGTTTGTACTGTTTTAATCAATTCATTTACAACTATACTTACAACATTTTTATCCTTTCGTTTATTTGATATTTCTCTTAAAAACCCTGATATATCGATATTTTAGAGCATAAAAAAGACCTATGATTATATCTATTTTGTCGTTCTTTTATGACTAAGAAGTGAGTGGTTGATACAATTTAATAGTTTATTTTATCTATAATATAAGTCTCTATCTATATAATCTTAATTTGTTTTTGTGGTGAATTCTACTTATGACTTGCTTCCCAGAGTTTATCAGCTTTGGGAGCCCAGCGGTTTGCATAGGGCTTACACTTAGTATACAAATCGTCAATGTTTTCAGGAGACTGCATATCGGTTGAATAAGCACCGGAATTCTTGACCATATTGCATAAACACTCAGGATTTTCCAACATTGGACAAGGACGGAGCATATTGTCATTAAAGGGTTGCCCTTCTTTATAAGCCATAAATAAGGGACGTTTATAAGCTTCCAGAAGTGTATGAGTTCTAATATTGGAATCTGCATAGTGAATAAAAGCACAAGGTTCAATATCACCATTGGCGTTAATGTGTAAGTAGCTGCGACCACCTGCAATACATCCCTTAATATATTCACCGTCATTTTGGAAATCGATTGTGAAAATAGGTTTGGTTTTTCTGTATTCTCTTATTTTGCGGTACATAACCTCACGTTGTTCAGGTAAGGGCAATAGTTCAGGAACAGCCGTATTGCCAATAGGCATATAGTGAAAGAACCATGCAAATTTTGCTCCTGCCTCAACTAACATATCAATATACTCTTCCGAGCTGAGAGAATCGATATTTTTAGAAGTATAGCAACAGGATGCACCAAATGGCAGTTTTTTCTCTTTCAAAATACGCATGGCATTCTTAATTTTCCGATAAGTCCCTTCACCGCGACGATAATCGGTCGCTTCTTCAAAGCCTTCAATACTGATAGCAGGTATAAAGTTCTTGACACGTAACATTTCGTCAGCAAACTTCTCATCTATCAAAGTTCCATTAGTGAAAGCCAGAAACATGCAGTCAGGATGAGCTTCACATAAACGAATGATATCATCTTTGCGAACTAACGGTTCCCCGCCAGAGTAAATATACATGTATGTACCCAACTCGTTGCCCTGACGGATAATATCATCGAGTTCCTCATACTTCAGGTTCAGCTTTTGACCATAATCTGCCGCCCAACATCCCATACATTTTAAATTGCAGGCGGATGTCAGATCCATAAGTATAGCCCATGGAATATTACAGCCGTGTTTCTGTCTTGATTTTACCTGTTGGTTTGAAGCAGCCAAGGAAGTATTAACAATAAAATTCTCAAAGAAAACTTTGAAAACATCACGATCTATGTCAGTCCAAAGACTCTTGATCATTATGTTCCAGTTGTTATCCGGGTCATTAATAATAGTACGGAAGGGTTTAATTAAATTTGCATTTTTACCGTACTTTTCAAACCTTTCTGTCCATTTTAGGATTTTGGGCAAACCCTTTTCCGGATCTTCATCAAGGTAGTTAAGAACTTGCTTAATTGCAAATGCTTGCATATCTTCTTTAAATGTTCTTTTCATAGTAGGTATCTCCTTTTTATTTTTATATATTTGTTAATTTAAAATGGTTCAAAATCAGTTGATAAATATATTTTATGATTATCCGCATTTTTTACCTAAATTTATTTTTATAGCTTACACAAGCTAACAGTAGTCTGAAAGAAGGAAACACTCCGGATTCAATATGCATATGCAACATTTTTTATTAATTAAATTGATGTGCGACATGTATTATTTTTGACTTTTTGAATTACTATTGATTTTGTCTTTTAATTGTTGCCAAACTGGGGTGGCTTCAATTTCAAGTTCATTGTCAAATTTTATCATAAAGTCATGGTAATCATTTGATTTGAAAGCTATTTCTGCTTCCTTATTTTCGGGTTCAACCTTCGCATTATTTGCAATTTCATGAAATGTTTTATAGTGATCCCTATAAAAGCAAGGTCTTAATAAATTGCCAGGATTTGCCTTATCCCCGATATATTCTTTTTGCCATGCTCTGCCATTTACAAAAAGTGGTGATAATAGTGCATCAGATAATGATTTTCCTGAGCTATACAGAGTTTTTATATTATCTTTATAGTAGGGTATAAACACACATGGCATAATATTCCCATCCCAGTTTATATAAAAATAACCTCCAGACCTACCACACGAAATGCAGCCATTTGACATCGGTGCACTATTCCAGAAATCTGCTATGAAGTAATTCTTTTCATTAAGCATTCTGTCTTGTATTTCATGCAAATTCATCCTCTCTTTAGGAGAAATCATCAAATTGTCTGAAATGCCCCTCCCTATAGGCATGTATTGAAATATCCACATATATGTAGCTCCAATCTCATTGAAATAGAAATCATAAAATGATTCATTGAGAAGTAAAGAAATATTTTCCTTAGTAGCTGTAACCGAAAGACCGAAAGGCACCCCTTGTGATATTAAATTATTTTTTGCGTTTATAATTCTTTGAAATATTCCAGCACCTCTTCTCGCATCAGTTTCTGATTCGTAACCCTCCACAGAAATTGCAGGAGTGATATTACCTACTTTAGCCATACGCAAGGCAATTTCTTCATTAATAAGAGTTCCGTTGGTGTAAACCATAAAGAAGCAATCGTTCCATTTCTCTGCCAAATCGAGAATTGTTTTGCCCTCGCTCTTGTACATAAAAGGTTCACCTCCTGATATTACAAAGAACCTCATTCCCATATTAGAATATGCGTCATCGATTATTCTGTTCAGTAAGCTCCAACTCAAAGATGTATCAGTATCTGGGCTCGAAGATGCGTAGCACCCTGTACACCTTAGATTACATTTTTTTGTTGGTGATATAACTAATAAGGTAGGGGGCTGCATTCCATATTTATTGTAAAATATCTGCCTTGCTTCCTTGGATAAATTATTTCTAAATAACACTGAATTCAAAAAAGATTCAATTATTCTTGATGTTACTTTGGAAGATATATTTCCTTTATCAATATTCCTTACATAGGATTTATACATTGTCCACAAGGCAAGAAACTGGTATTGTCTTGATATTAATGAAGCATTGGATTCATGATCGTTTAATATACTTTGCTTCATCATTTTTTTTAGTTTTCCTTCAAGCAAATTTCTGGAAATTTTGCTTTCAACTAATTTGCTTATTAGCGCTGAAATTTGAGCATTCAAAGAAATTGTTTTCATTTTTTCAATTTTTTTAATTCGTTTTGTACTATAATTGTTTTTTAGTCAGTTATATGCAAAAAAAAATAATTATTTAGATAGTCCTTTTGAAAGGATACCAATTAAATTCTCAAGGTGATGCGAATAATTATTATATTGACCCTGAAGGAAAAATGGAATTTCAAGTCCCTTTAAAACCATAATGGTCATCTCAGATATAATATTTATGTCTATGTTTAATACAAATTCTTTGGCATCGACTCCCTGTAAAATTATTCTTTTTATATTTTTTCTCTCCCACTCATCTGTTTCAGCACGTAAATCATCGATAAAATAGAATCGTTCAAAAAAATCAGCTTTTAGAGTTTCATGATAATTTGTAGCTGTATTCATTATTTCCATTCTTCTTAAAAAATAGTTTTTAAGTTTTTCGGAAGCACTCAAATTCGGATTATTAACAATTATAGCCAGTTGCTCTTTCAAGTTATTCATTTCTTTGGAGATTACCTCCTTAAATAGATCCTCCTTGCTTGCAAAATGATAGTATAATGAACCTTTAGCTTTTCTTGCAGTCTTGGCTATTTCATCCATTGAAGTTTTATAAAAGCCAAAACGACTAAAAAGTCTATTTGCAACGTCTAATATTATATCCTTTGTATTGTTCATGTATTATTCATTTTGAACTAAAATTGTTCTTTGGTACAAAAATAGATATATTTTTATTCTATGCAAAAAAATTTTAATATTTTTTTAAATAAGATTGAAGAAGAGTATGTAATACCGATTGGACAGCTACTATAGTCCAAACTTCGCTATCACTCTTTTGGACTATGTATCTGTAACATCGGTATTTACAATTGTAAAACTTTAAAAAGATTGGACTATTTTAAAATTACAATTGGTATAAATATTTCTACAGTTGTTTTGGTCAAACAAAAGCAGGGGCTGAAAGATTAACCGGAAAAATAAACAAATTTATCTCGAACAAATATGAAATAAAATACAAATATTTTGCACTATAGAGAATAGTTAAATATTTTTCATAGCACCTCAAAAAAAAGAATTAACAAAGAAAATATGTTAAATTTTAATTAAGATTTTATCAGCTCATCATTATTCTCGCATCCTTTGTGCTCAATTTGCAGAGTAATGTGACTTATGCCAAATTTATCGAAAAGTTAAGCAACGTGACCCACAACAACTTTTTACCTCTCACTTTTTATGTATACGCATGGCGATGATGGTGATGTGCGTGATGTTTGTTTTTGCTTTCAAATGGAGCTTTGTTCTGCCCTTCCCTACTCATAATCTAACTTTACCCTTATTTACTTAACACATTTAAAAATTAATATTGAACTATGATTTTTTACCTCTACATTTTCTCCGTAAAGTGCTTTCAACACATCAAATGCCTCCTCTTTTGTGAAATGTGGAGGAGTAAAAACTCCCATTTTGTTGAATATATTACGCACAAACCAGTCAGTTATACCACGTTCCCCTCTTATATAAAAAGATCCCAAGAAAAGACCTCCGGGTTTGAGTACACGGTACATTTCGTAAAACGCCTTATGTTTTTGTGGGAGAAAGGCGTGAACACCATTCATTGAAAATACAATATCAAAACGTTCATCTTCAAACGCAAGCTCACATACATCACCATGTTGAAGCTTTAGATTTTTAATCTCTTTGTGTAAAATTCGTTCATTGGCAATATCAAGCATCTCTTGCGAAAAATCGACACCTAAAATTTTGGTTCTATGCATATTTTTATATTTCTCTGCAGTAAAAACAGCTGTCCCTATAGGAACGTCCAAAATCTCTCCTTGAAAATCATCTGGTAGCATCTCCAAAACCTCTTTTGCTATCAAGCTTTCGTTGACTTTCCATATCCATTTCAAGTACAAACGGCTCCACCACTTACGTCCAGTTAAAACATCGTCGTATCGACTATTAAATTTAGCATATGCCTTATTTTGTCTCATATATTTACGGTTTTTTGTTACATTTTCCTCATTACCACATATTTATAAAGTTCTAATCAAAACCAAAGGCTGTTAAAAAGCACATTATGCAAAATGCAATAATACCAAACCATACTCCCAAGCAGCCCCATGGTACAAAAAGTAGCCTTAATGCTGTACGACCATGCTCCTTCGTAATTTTAAATTTACGTTTTTGGCGATAACGTTTTTTTTTGCCATTTTTTATTCCTTTTTCCCTTGTAGCCATATATAGCCACGTAACGGGTAGTTTATTTTAGGTTTTCTGTTAAAAAAATCTGCCTTTGCATATAAATCTATGTCAATATCAGGATCTCTAAAAACTGTTATCTTAAATTTATAGAAATCTTGGTCAAACGCACGTATTGTCTTCATACTTTTAATTGGTGATTGAAATTCTGCATCATCTGGATAATCCTCATCTGCTTGTATTAAAGCTACAAGATTATCTAAATGAATTACAACAGGTTCAATATTTCCACTTTCATCGTAAATCGGTTCTTCTCCAAGTTTGGCATGCCAATCTATTGCATTTTGTCCTTCGAATGAGAATGATGTTTCTTCCAGAATTTCAACGGCATACGCCATAGCAGAGATAGAGAAGTCATATATTTTACCTATCTCATATGTTTCTTTGTTTAAAAAATAATTTGTGTCGAAAAATGAAATTTTTTCTTTGTCTTTTGTTTCTCCTGTTATTACTGCTTCAATAAGATTTTCCCATTCATTAATTTCAATAATTTTCAATTTAATAATACTCTTTGATTGAATAAATGGATAACCTGTAACAACTTCATAAATCTGTTCTTCGGGATTTTCTGCTACCAAAATTTTAGGAGTTATTTCATTGTCGTCTGAAATAGAAAGAATTTTAGTCGTAGTTGGGATTTTATTTTCAAAGCAATTAGCAATTACTTCAGATTTTTCTATTTTTGATCCGTTTTGAAGTACTGACGGAACTATCTCTTGAACTGCTTTGTTAAGCTCTACAACACATTCCCAGTGGTTTCCGTGTCCTGTTTTAGCCATACTCTTGATATATTTGTTGGTGAATCTCCTACTGCTTACAACATTATGTTTACGATACCAAGATACAACATTTTTAATACTAAACTTGTTATATTCTAATGTCGTTTCAGTAATAACTCTATTTATATAAGCAAAAAAGCCTCACGTTACATTCAAACGCAAGGCTCTCTGCGATTCCGATAGGATTCGAACCTATGACCCACAGCTTAGAAGGCTGTTGCTCTATCCAGCTGAGCTACGGAACCCTTTTTCAGGCTGCAAATATACAACTTTTTTAATTATATCTTTATAATAAGTGTATTTTATGGGATTATGATTTTTCATTTTAAAGTCATATAAAACCTTTGATGATAAAATAATCATTACTTTTGACTTTTAATAACTTCAAAACAGCAACAAGTGATTAACATTAACAAACAGGCAATTAGCAGTTTTGTTGATTTCATAAAAAGATCGAAAAACATTGCAATTTTCACACACACAAATCCCGATGGTGATGCAATTGGTAGTGCATTAGCTTTGGTTTCAATGTTTAAACAATTAAATATAGAAACAAATGTAATTATACCTAATTATGTTCCTGAGAATTTAAGGTGGCTACCTAACTTTGAAACAATTCACGAAGGTATTCCCAAAATTGAAGTAGAAAAGATATTGCAATCTACTGATATCGTTATATGTGTCGACTTTAATCAAGCCAGTCGTGTTGAAAAATATACTCAAATACTAAACGGTTGCGACAAACCACTAATTCTAATTGATCACCATACAAATCCTCAATTAAAAGCCGAAGTCGTATTTTCGTATATTGAAGTAAGTAGTACTTGTGAGCTTATTTATCACATATTCAAACACATACCTATAGTTAAGGCAAATGTCGATTTTGCAACTTGTATTTATGTAGGAATAGTTACCGACACCGGTGTTTTTAAATACAGCTCAAACTATATTTCAACATTTCAGACTGTTATTGACTTGATTAACTTGGGTATTGACAAAGACACTATTACTCAGAATATATATAACACATTGTCAGAAAATAGTTTACGCTTATTAGGGTATTCAATAAATGAACGCATGGTTGTTCTTGATGATTTATATACTGCATATATTTACTTGAGCTCCGAAGATCTTAAAAAGTTCAATTACCAACCAGGCGATACTGAAAACTTTGTCAATTACCCACTTTCAATTAAATATATATATTTTACAGCACTATTTCAGGAGCGAGAAAGCGATATAAAAATATCATTCCGTTCTGTAGGTAGTTTCGAGGTAAATAAATTTGCCGAAAAGTATTTCAATGGTGGTGGACATAAAAATGCATCGGGAGGAAAAAGCTATAAATCGCTAGATGACACAATAAATGAGTTCAAAGAGTTAGCTAAAAAACATGCCAAAGAGATTATTAACTCAAAAAAATAGCATCTGATAAAACATAAGCAATATTTGTGGGAAAATGAATACTTTAAAATATATACTTGCGGTAATTATTGTAACAAGCATATTTAGTTGCAATGACAGAAATCAAAAACGTCAATTACCTATCTCTAAAAAGGAGCTTGATGAGATTCTTATCGACGCCAACAAACTACAAATAGCCTATGATACTCAACGGGTTGTGAGTTTTATAAGACTAAACAAGTGGGATATGAAACAGACTAAAACAGGTATTTGGTATCAAATTCTTGACTCTGGAGATGGCCCAAAGGTAAACGAAGGCGACTTAGTTGCACTTACTTTCAGCATTCATCTGTTAAGTGGAGAGTTATGTTACTCAAGTACCAAAACAGGACCAAAAACATTTAAGGTAAGTCGCGGTGGCGTTGAATCGGGCTTAGAAGAGGGTATCCTGCTTTTACGCGGCGGGGACAGCGCACGATTTATTATGCCTCAGTATATGGCACACCACTTACTTGGAGATGGAGATAAAATACCTCCTTTGTCAACCATAATTTATCATTTAAGAGTTGTTGAACTAATATCTGTAAACAAGGACAACAACTAAGTTTACTTGTTTATTAATTAACAAACCTCTGAAAATCATCTTAATAAATTTATTTTCGTTATTGCATTAGATAAACAAGCTATCCGAAATCAGATTGACCGAAAAAATGAGTACTTTTGCAGACTGTAGATCAACTTTAAACGGAGCAAATCTACTCAAAAAAGTTGCTTCCCTCCAATCTAAAAGCTTTAGATTCGCTTGGGGATATTCCGTTTTATTAATAACAAAACAAGATGGGAAAACATAATATTGAAAAATACTCTGCACCATTCAGGCTACTGTTACATTGGGGTAAACCTTTTCACGACTGCTTATATAGTAGAGTTCATGTTTTTAATAAACCCAAAAAAATAAAACATCCTCATATCTACGCTTCAAACCATCAAAATGCACTAATGGATGCACTTGCACTTATATTTTCAGTAAACAGAATGCAGGTGTTTTTAGCACGTAGTGATATATTCAAAAAACCTTTCATTGCTGCGATGCTTTACCAGATAAAAATTTTACCTATCTTTAGAATACGGGACGGTTTTGAAAATCTAAAAAATAACGATGATGTGTTTGAAAACAGCGTTCGTGTACTTAATTATCCCCGAACCCTGTCGATGTTTGCCGAAGGAAGTCATGCAGGATATAAACGTTTAAGACCTCTTCAAAAAGGATTTGCACGAATAGCATTTCAAGCAATTGAGGAGAGAGACAACAGCGGTCCTTTCTATATTGTCCCAATAGGCTTAGAATACGAACATTACGAAAAATTTGGAACCGAACAGATTGTAAATTTTGGTGAACCGTTTGAAATATCGGAATACTACGAAACATACAAAGAATCTCCTGCTCAAGGACTAACAGATTTGAGAGATAGACTTAGCGAGGAGATTAAAAAACTTATTATACATATCGATTCGAAAAGATGGTATTACTTAATTTTGAGGCTAACCGACTGGAATAGGGCAATGTTAAGAGGCAAGAATAAAAAAGCCAAAGCCATTTTCGAGAGTAACCAAAAGTTAGCTTCTAAATTGTCTGAAATCGAAGATAACGATAAAAGAGCTTTAAAGTTAGAAGAAAAATGCCAAACACTTGATAAACTGTTAGTTAAAAACAAACTTAACGTTAACGAAACTGCAACAAAGAGCAATATTTTGAAAAATCTAGTGCTATTAGTTATCTGTTTGCCACTATTAGTTATCAGTCTACCTGCTCTTGTACTTTTTGGATGGCTTTTCTTTCTCGTTAGGAATATAGTAAACAAAAAGATAAAGGATCCACAATTTAGGACTTCTGTGCGTTTTGGTGTTTACATAATTCTATCTATTTTGTTTGCATTTATTATCAGCTTTTTAGCACTATTTCTAATTTCATGGAAAGCTTATCTAATATCAATTGCAGCTATAGTTATAACATCGGTGATTGGTCTAAGAATTGTTCCTTTCTATAAAAAGATTATTTTTAGACTTAGAACAGGAGTTTTACATCTATTTGGGCACAAAAGAACCAAAGAAATTATAAATTTACGAGACGAAATATTTGAGCAACTCATTCATATAAACCGCTAAAAATTAAAACAAATGGACGCAAAACAAGTTCAGTCAATACTAGCTTTAATGCACTCCGAGATATCTCCAGCGTTAGGTTGTACCGAACCTGCAGCTGTTGCACTTGCATGCGGGAAAGCCCGCGAAATATTGGGATCGATTCCTATTAAAGGGGAAATTTTTATTAGTGGAAATATTTTTAAAAATGCTATGGGCGTTGGTATTCCCGGCACAGGGTTAACAGGACTACCTATTGCAGCTGCTTTAGGTTTAACAGGCGGGAATAGTTCTGACTCATTAGAAATTCTCAAAAATGTCGACAAAAATCATCTTGATTTGGCCAATCAACTGATTGAAAAAAAAATTTTTTGCATAAGGGTAAAAGAGAACGTTGATAAATTATACATTGAAGCACAAATAGAGTCTAATACAGACAAGGTTACAACCATTATTAGCCACAGACATACACACTTTACACTTATCAAACGCAATAATGAGATTTTGCTAGACAATCCACCTATAGAACAGGTTGAAAACGAACAACAAGCAGTTGAAAAATTCCCTCTCTCAATAGATACCATTCTCAAATTCATTGAAAATGTTGATGTTAATGATTTGTCTATATTTGATAAGTCTATTGAGTTAAACCTATCAATAGCACGTGAAGGATTAAAAAATGACTATGGTTTAAGAATCGGCAAGAATATTGCTAACAACAGAAGCCGTGTTAACGGTGAATTTGAATTTGCCCACGATTACGCTTTGGCTTTAACTACCGCTGCATGTGATGCCAGAATGGGAGGTTCTGTTTTACCTGTAATGGCTAATACGGGAAGTGGTAATCAGGGACTTACAGTCTCATTACCCATTATTGCTTATGCCGAAAAATTTGGTCTATCTCACAGCATACTACTAAAATCTTTAGCTTTAGGGCATTTGGTGTCAATTCACATGAAAAAAAAGTTAGGTTCCTTAGGTGCTTTGTGTGGCATATTAGTGGCAGCAACAGGGGCTTCATGCGGTATTACCTATATACGTGGGGGCAAGCGTGAAGCAATAATCAGAGCCATAAAATATATGGCTGCAAATATCACCGGAATGTTGTGTGACGGAGCAAAACCAGGATGTACATTAAAAGTTCACTCTGGAATTAGTGCTGCTATTCAAGCATCAGAATTGGCTTTAGATAACAGCATAGAAGCTTTAGCAGACGGCATAGTTGACGAAGATATAGAACGTACAATAGAGAATATCGCAAATATTGGCAGCGTTGGGCTATCTTCTGCCGATAAAATGATTATTGAAATGATGCAAAACAAGTGCTAAAATTCAAACATATAATATTAATGCGAAACACAAGAGGAGAATGGGTTGTATTAAACAAACTTTTAGTGAAGTCCGCTAATATATCACTCACAAAAATAACAACAAATAAAACAGCTTATGAGGTAATTAAAGTTATAGACTCTGCCCCTCTGTTTATTAGCCAACATTATAAACGCTTACAAGAATCGACACAAAAATCTAGTATAGCCTTAAATATAACTGAAAAGGAGATTCTTAATTCAATTAAAGCCCTTGTAAACAACAATTATTTTTCAACTGGAAATATCGAAATATCTGTAAGCAACAACCACAGTTTGGTTAGATTTATACCCCACTTCTATCCCACTTCCGAAATGTACAAAGTAGGCGTCTCTGTTGGATTTTACTACGCTGAAAGGAACAACCCAACTGCGAAAATAAAAAACAATACACTAAGAAATAATATTAACAAAACATTAAAACGAAAAGGTTTTTTCGAAGTGTTGTTGATATCAAAACAGGGATACATAACGGAAGGCAGCAGAAGTAACATAATGTTTATTGATAATAACAACAAAATCTACACACCTATAGACTCTCAAGTATTAAAAGGAATAACACGCCAAACTGTAATGGATATTTGCGAAAAATTGAATATTGAGGTAACAAGAAAATTAATTACTAAACAGATGTTAGGCGATTTTTCTGCAGCTTTTCTCACTGGAACATCACCGGGAGTGCTTCCAATCAAAAACATTGGACACAAGCCTTTATCAGCTGAAAATCATACATTACAGAACATTGTAAAAGAGTTCCAAAAAATTGAGTTAGAATTAATAAATGCAAACAAATAAAATATTCATAAGTTAAATATAAAAGTCTACTGCTTCAAAATATGATGTAGTTGAATTTTTGAATATGGTAGCTGATTTTATATCCTTACAATCCTAAAATCACCGATGGATCGGGGCAAACTTTTTTAAAATAATCAATACTGTTTGGTGTACACGTACCTGGAAAATCCAACTCGTATTTCAATAAGTTTCTAATTATCTGAACATGAAGGTGTGGGGGCCAATAACCATTCTCACTCGGAATACCTATATATGCAAAAGTTTCCCCTATTTTAATCTTTTGTCCTTTAGACTTATTTTGAACCGATTTATGAGATAAGTGACCATAAAGAGTATAAAATGTATGATCTTGCAATTCGTGCTCTAGAACAATAACTCCACCATAATCTCCGTGCACATCGTTTATACCAAAACTGTGTACTCTACCCTCATAAAATGCCATTACAGGAGTATCAATAGGAGCCCAAATATCAACTCCTAAATGAACAGTTCGTACCTCGCTACCTGATCTAAAAAGCTTCGATCTATGATACATTGCTCTATCTTCTAAATATCCGCCATATGCAACAAGTTTCTGTTGATTATCTAGTTTTTGTTGGATATAATTTGCAAATTGAGTAATATCATCATAATTAATCTTTGCCAACTCATCGTTATCAGCTCCAAAACTAATTTGTAAAAGCTTTGAGATATCTTTAAGTTGAGGGACAACTAAAGCAAATTTGCTTCTATTCTCATTCAAAACTTCTGGTAAACTTTTCATGTGATTTCAATTTATCTGTTTATGATGTTACAACTATTTTACTATATCCTTGACCTGCAACAGGTACTAAATCAATTCTTATATTTATGCGTTCTTTAAGCGTTTCTACGTGTGAAATAATTCCTATACTTTTATTACCTCTCGCTTGTAGAGACTCGAGCATGGCAAGTGCATAATCGAGTGTTTCCGGATCTAAGGTACCAAATCCTTCATCAATAAACAAGCTTCCAACAGTAGTTTCTTTTGATGCCATATCTGCTAAACCTAATGCTAATGCGAGACTAACAAGAAAAGTTTCGCCTCCTGAAAGGGTTTTTGTACTGCGTCTTTGTTGACCTAAATCTAAATCAACAACAAATAGTGCATCATCGTCGCTCGAATCGTTGATAGCTAATCTATAACGTGGATTAAGATCAATTATACATTTGTTCGCCTTATTTATTAAATGCTTTAATGTAATGGATTGTGCAATATTGTTAAACTTATTGCCAGTGGCACAACCAATGATATTACCGAGTATCTTCCACTTCTCTCCTTTTTTATTTATCTCTTCAATTTTTAATTCCGATTCCGACAACTCTTTTCTTATATTGTTTTGAGTAGTAAGCTTCTCCTTAAACGCATCTCTGTTTTTCATCAACGATGTGTAGTTTGCATTTAATTGAGATAGTTGTTCTGTTAGCTCAATTTCAGACTGCTTAATATCCTGTTTTTTAACCTGTTGTAGCTGATTATCTAGTGTCTCAAAAACAGCTTTTTGAGTTGATAAATCCTGCTTAAGTTTCTGAATTTCGTTGTTTAGATTATTGTACTCTTCTGTTGAGATAATAAACTTTATTGCCTCATTAACAGATAAATAACCTATGGTCTCTAACTTAGGAAGTAGTAGAGCCAGTTTATCTTTTTTATGGGTTTCGCTTGTTGTAATCTCCTTTTCAAGCTCTATCTTAGATTTTTCAAGTCGTAATTTTTCGTTACTTATATCTGAATATCTATCTCTCAACAGTTTACAATCTTTGGTAATATCGGTTCCATTGTATATTTTTTGTTTAGTTTGTTTTAACTCTTTGGCGTCAACAAATATCTGCAACAGGTCTGATATAATTGTTCTAGTCTTATCTATTTTCTCTAACTGTATTAAAAGTGTGCTATATTTTTCTATATCGGCTATCTTAGTTTTAATAAAACTAATAGCATTTGTCGGGTTATATTGTTTGGTTATTGCAAACTGTTCTGCTTTTACTCTATTTGTTTGTTCAACTAAAGGTTCAATGATTTTTTGTATAGAGTTAATTTTATTTTCCAACTCTTTAATAGTCAACTTGTTTTGCGCCAACTTTCCTTCCTCCGAATCTATTTGTGACTTAAGCTCATTTTTCTTATTGTTGAGTTCAGTCACATCATTTTCGAGCTGGGTGGTCTCTGTAACACACTTATCTGCCCATGGATGTTCAGTTGAACCACAAACAGGGCATGGATCGCCTCTTTGAAGTTGCTTTCTTACGTTCTCAAGTTTTGCTTCTAATTGACTGATTTTTAGCTCGTCCTCTTTGTTCTTGTGTTCTAATACTATTAATTCAAACTTTCTGATTGAATCAGCTATTAACTTCTGTTTAGTTTCTACTTCGTTTTTAACAGCACTCAGTTTTTCCTTAGCTTCATCAATACTCTGTTGATTTAGGTTAATGGTTATAGTGTCTTTCTCCCATTTCGAAACTTTTTCCAACAATTTATTCAAGTTTTCAATGTTCTGAACATTAGATTCTGCGTGTATCTTGGGATATTTTTGTTCAAGTGCATTTATACCAGCAATTGTATTTTTCTTTTTATCTGATATTTTTTCTGCTATTTGCTGAGGAGTCTCATTTATTTGAATATCTAATCCAAAATCATTTGAGAGCTCTTTAATTGTCTTAAAATCAGCTCTATATTCAGTCTCTTTAAGGTTTATAATAGTGTTAAGCTCTTTTACTCTGTTCTCAAACGCGTTAAGGTTTTCAATTGACGATTTGCTAATTTTTTCACTGTTTTTTATAAACTCATCTATTTCTAAATTTACATCTGAGTCCTTTTTTCTATTTATTTCTATCTGATTTTCAATCTCTTTTAACTTTGCTTGATTTGTATTTATCTGTTTTTGAACGTTTAAAATTTCATTCACAGAATCGACATACGGTATTAACTGTTGATGTTTATTAATTCTTTCACCGTTTAACTTCTTAAAAGATTCAAAATCGACTGCTTTCTCATTTAACTTATTCTTAGCTGCTTGAGTCTCATTTTCTAAACGCGCGACATTTCTCTTAATATCAATCTGTTGCTTAATTTGTGATATCTGATTTTGTAGCTCAGTCTGTTTTTGGTCAATTAATTGACATTTCTCAATGATATCTTTGTACTCCTCGTCATCAATTTTTTCAATAGTCAACGCCGATATTCTATTTTTAATAAAATCAAGTTCATCATCAACTTCCTTTGACCTATCATAAGCTTTTTGCCCCAATTGGCGATATATCGAACTGCCGGTTATTTTCTCCAACAACTTACCTCTGTCATTTTTGTTTGATTTTAAAAAGAGAGCGAAATCACCTTGCGGAAGCATTATAGACCTTGTAAACTGCTCATAATTAAGACCTATCAAATTTTCAACACTCTGAGGAACATTTCCTTTTTTATCTTCAATAACAATCCCTTCGCTATTGTAAAGCCTCATTTCGTAGTCTCGTAAATTTCCGTTTCTGTTGACAGAAATCTCCCAACGCGAAGTGTAAATGCCATGACGGCACGAAAATTCAACTTCTGAAAAACACTCTTTTGTATTATGACTTAAAATAACACCCGTATCATCAATTAAATTCTTACTAATGCTTGTTGGTATACGTGGTATTCGATTGTATAAAGCTAAAGATATTGCATCTAAAATTGTGGTTTTTCCGCTTCCTGTAGGACCTGTAATTGCAAAAAGAGTACTACCCAAAAATGGCTGAGTAGTAAAATCTATTGTATGCTCACCTTTAAGTGAATTTATATTTTTTAGTCGTATTTTTCTGATTATCATATCTCTAAAAACAATCAATTATTCATCAACACTTAATAATAACTCTCTAAATGCCTCCTCAGCAAGGGCACTTTTTTCTGCCTCTAAATTCAAAGATTCAATGTGAGATAAGAATATATCAATAGGTTTAATTTCATCAATTTTAATAGTGTCGTCTATCCACTGCTCTGTTTGGTTCGAGGTATCTGTATATGAAATTCTATATTTAACTATTTTGGAATCAGGTTCTTGCCAATTATCTATTAAAGTTTGTATCTGGTCATCTAAAATTGGATTTCTCTCCTTTTCTATAAACTCAAGTTCTATAAGCGTTTGTAGTTGATAATCATTGCTTTTTAAATTTTCAAGCTTCAGCATAATATCATTAAAACTGCCTTTTATACGTTCTAATTTGCGAAACTTGGGAACTTCAAGGCTGGTGATATTAGAAATTTCAAAGTTGTTAATCTCGATAATTTTAACCTCTTTTTTATCTTCAAATTCGCTAAACGAAAGTGATATAGGTGCTCCTGAATATATCGCAGGAATATTTGACTTTAATTGTTGTGGTCGATGAATATGCCCTAATGCCAAATAGTCAAATCCCTCTGTTAGTTTGCTAATTTCTAAGGCATTTAAGTTACCTATTTGTAGCTCCCTTTCGCTATCAGAAACTGTTGATCCCATACCCATAAAGTGGCCCATTGCGAATAGAGGTATATTTGGAAACTGTTCTGCTACTTCGTTAGCTAAATTATTGTATAACTGACAGGTAGCTTTTTGAAGTTGCTCAATTCTTTCATTGAAAGATTGAATAGAAATATTTATTTTCAAATCATATTCGCGTAAGTATGGTACAGCAACAACTACCGCTTCAACCTCTCCATTCCTATTCTTTATGGGAATAAAAATATCACTGATATTTTCTGTCATTTTTCCCACAACGCTGATATTCAATGCCTTTAATAATTCACGTGGCGCGTTCAGAACCATAGGCGAATCATGATTCCCCCCTGTTATAACTACCTGACAATCTGCTTTTTGTAATTCGACCAAAATATCATAGTAAATTGTCCGCGATTCTACAGACGGATTGGATAAATCAAAAATATCTCCCGAAACTAAAATTGCGTCGATTTGTTGCTCTTTAATAGTTTCAATCAGCCATTTAAAAAAAAGCTTATGGTCGGAAGCTAAATCAATGCCATAAATTTTCTTTCCTATATGCCAATCTGACGTATGTAGTATTTTTAACATTGTTTAAAGTATTATATATCCACAAATATATCATTTTATTACAAAATTGAAGTTGGCAACAACATGGGAGATATTAACAAAAAAGAGCCGTCAAAATTAAACTCGACAGCTCTATTTATTAAGTATCTATCTTATTATTAATTTAATCCTCGTTTTTGTAGCAATGGCTTTTCTGATGGCTCTTGTCCTCTGAATTTTTTATATTGTTCCATTGCTGGATACGTTCCCACTTCAGATAAACAGTGTTTTCTAAACTTGGCAGCTAAATCTTGATTGAATATATCACCAGACTCTTTAAATGCTGCAAATGCATCACTGTCAAGAACTTCTGCCCACAAATAGACATAATATCCTGCCGAATATCCTCCTCCAAATATATGCGAATAGTATGTTGAGCGATAGCGTGGTAAAATCTCTTTTATCAAACCTATTTTCTCCATTTCGGTTTTCTCGAACAGACGCGCATCAGTTATCGGATTATCAACCGTTTGTGAAAACCATCTTTGGTCAAGTATAGATGCAGCAACATATTCAACAGTTGCAAATCCTTGGTTGAAATGACTGCTGTTTGCGAGTTTTTCAATTAGTTCATCAGGCATTGCTTCACCTGTTTGGTAATGTTTTGCATATTGTTTTATTACTTCCGGCTCGCCTGCCCAGTTTTCCATAATTTGAGATGGAAGTTCTACGTAATCAAGAGGAACATCACCCGATGTTCGTTTGTAGTGACCATCACTGAATAATACGTGCAATGCGTGTCCAAATTCATGAAATAGTGTTTCTGTCTCATCCCAAGTGAGTAGTGATGGCATATCTGTAGTAGGTTTGGTAAAATTACAAACTACAGATGCTATAGCAGGAACACGATTTCCATTAATATCATAGTGAGCGTCTCGGAACGATGTGCACCACGCACCACCATCTTTTCCACTTCGTGGATGATAGTCGAGATACAACACTCCTAAGTGAGAGCCATCAGCTTCTATCACTTCGTAAGCATCGTTATCCGAGTGATATTTAGGTGCATTCTCAATCTGTTTAAATTTAATTCCATATAGTTTTTCTGCTACCCAAAACATGCCATCTCGAACGTTAGTGAGCGACAGATAAGGTTTAAGCTCGGTCTCGTCTAATCCATACTTCTCTTTGCGAAGTTTTTCGGCATAATACCACCAATCCCACGATTCTAATTTATAACTAGCATTTTCTTTATCAGCAATAGCTTGAAGTTCTGTTAACTCTTGTTTAGCCTTCTTTAAGGCTGGGGTCCATATTTTTTGAAGAAAATCATCGACATTTTTTTGATTTTCAGCCATGTTGTTACTTGTAACAAACTCTGCGTAATTACTAAATCCAAGTAATTTTGCTCTTTGGGTCTGAACTTGAGCTATTTGTGTAATAATTTCTTTTGTATCAAATTCATTATCATTGTCGCCGCGCATAAACCAACCACGATAAAGCTTTTCTCTTAAATCGCGTTTTTCGGAATATTGTAAAAAGGGTATCCATGATGGTTTTTGCAGTGTAAACGCCCATTTTCCTTCCATTCCTAACTCTTTGGCTGTCTCTGCTGCACCGTCAATAACAAACTGTGGCAGACCTGCCAAATCATCTTCATTATCGATAATCAGGCGAAAATTGTCGTTTGTTTCAGCCAATATACGTTCATTAAATTGTAGCACTAAAAGTGACATTTGTTTGTTCAATTCACGCAGCTGCTCTTGCTCTTCAGCATTTAGGTTGGCTCCACTTCTGACAAAATCATTATAATACTTTTCGATAACACGTAATTGTTCGTCGTTGTAATCGTTTTGAGAACGATTGTCGTACAAAAATTTTATGCGACTAAACAGTTTAGGATTTAGTAAGATATTATCTTTATGCGCAGTTAGCTTTGGTTTAATTTCGCGAGCAATTGCCTGGTAATTTTCATTATTTATTGCTCCAATCAGATTGGAAAATACCAAATTAACTTTGCTTAACAGTTCACCCGAAAAATTGTATTTTACAATTGTGTTGTCGAATGTAGGTTCATCTGTCTGATTGACAATAACTTCAATCTCTTTTACTTGCTCCTCCATTCCCCTTTCAAAAGCAGGAATATAGTGTTCTTCTTTAATTTGCTCAAACGGAGGAATACCAAAAGGGGTTTTGTATTCGCTAAAAAAAGGATTTTCCGTTTGTTTCTTGTCAGCACATGAAACAGAACCTAATAACAGTACAGCCATAATAATGTAAGTTGGTGTTCTCATAATAGATATGTTTAATAATTAATGTTTTTATCTTTTTATATAAAACATACAAACTTAAAGATTTTTAATTGCATATAATTGTTTTACTTTCAAATAATTTTACTATCAAAAAAAATGTGTTGCGTCTTTCGTTCACAGTTTTTTTTATATTGCTCATATAACCTTTGTAGAAAAGAGGTTAAGGAATTTTTATCTAAATATATCACGTAGTGAGAAAATATTTATAATTTTGCACAACCGTAAGTTTATATTTTTTCAATAAAATCCGGGGTATAGCGCAGTTGGTAGCGTGCTACGTTCGGGACGTAGAGGTCGGGCGTTCGAGTCGCCCTACCCCGACCAGAAAAAACGACACCGCACGAATATTCCAAAATTTTTAAATCAACACGCCAATAGAGTACTAAAAACCATTGCTTTAATGGCAGAAATAGACGTTCGGTTGACCTATAACATAGCACGTCACACGCATGGAACACGGTTAGCAGAGATAACACAAAAATCCTATCTGATTACGCAACTTATGAGACATGCTGATATAGATACATCTATGATTTACATACACTTATCACAAGAACGTACAAATAAGCAATTGTGAGGGTTTAGTTGAGAAATATAATTAAATTACTCCTCGTAATCTTCGTAACCTCTTATCATTCTTAACCAAGTATCTTTATCCTCAATTTTTGCCCAATTTTTAGTGGCCTTTTTAATTAAATTATCTAAATACTCTTCGTCCCACGTAGGATCGTAATCTATTAATTCAACAAATTTAAGTCTCGATTTGTCTATTTTAAAAGTAGGATAATGCTGTTTATATTTAGTATTAATACCAAAAGTCTTATAAAGCAAATTACCCTTATAGTCTTTCAAAAAGTCTTTTGGCGTTTCAATTGCCAATACACCATGTCTATCAGTTGCAAGATGTATATATGCTCTCCTTCTACCTCCTATTTTTACAATTTCTCCGTAAAAGTAGCTTTCTGAATCAACCCAAAATTCTTTTATCTCCATGTTATAAATATACTATTTCCCGATTCAATAATCAACAAAACTCACTCCAAAAAAAGACATATTTTACAAAATTATAACCTCTAAATAAAATATTTGCCACCATTTAAAGATTATTAGCCACTGATTAAAGCATAATACGGTTTTTTAAGGACATTTTGTTTTTTTCATAAAAACCTACTATTTTAATGACATTTCTACAAAAAAAAGCCATAACCGAAATTCAAAGAAAACGGAATATAACCGAATTACTGTAAGTAATGTAATACACCACAACTCACAAGAAGAGAAAGCCGAAAGAGTAAGACGCATTTTTAAAGAAATCTATCTTGAAGGCAATTATAAATATGCAATGAGCAATTGAGGACAAAAAGGGGAAAGTTGAAAGTACAGATAAGGTATATCCTGTCTGTAAGAAAAGTTATTTTTTTAGCTTTTTCATTATTCTTTCATGTGGAACAAACTTGTTTTTTTTGTCTTCTTTCATAGCTTCAAGTAGTCCCATATCAATAATGTCATTATCCGATAAGGTTTTGAACGATGCGCCTATTCTGTTTGCTAAGTCTGCAAATAGTTTTATATCTGCTTTATTTGTTGAAGTTATTATTATTCCGTTCATAGTGCTAACGCTTTGTTTTTATGGGTTAACATCAAAACTGTATCCAAGTTTTTTAAGCATATATAAATAGATGCCGGTGCCGGGTTCTGTTTTTTCGTTTTCAATTTTTGATATATACGAGCTTGACCTTCCTATACGTTTAGCTAATTGGGCTTGTGTTACGTTTGCATCTTGTCTTAGCTGTGTTAGCAGTTGTGCAAGGTTGTAGCGTATTGGCTTTTGGTTTTTTGGTGCTATCCCTGCCAATAGTTGGGTTTTTCTATAGATTTCGATACTACAACCAAGCGCATTAACCATTTGTTGATACATGTTTATATTGGGTTCTAAGTCTCCATATTCAACCAATTCGATATACGATTTTGTTTTTCCGACACGTTTAGCCAATTGCGCTCGTGTTACGTTTGCCTCTTGTCTTGCATACAGTAGAGTTTGTCCTGCACCAAACGCTTCTGCTTCTTGGTTAAATTTATGACGACTGGGAGAACCCTCTTTACCGAACTCTTTGTCCAAGATAAGGTCGAAGCTTGTTAATTTTGGATTTTTTGTTGTCATAGTATGCTTTTTTATGGTACTATTTCAATGCCATATCCAAGTGCGCTTATTAGACTGAAATACATTCCAACACTTGGTTCAATTTCGCCGTTTTCAACTTTTGATATGTAGTCTCGTGTGGTTCCTACACGTTTGGCAAGTTCGGTTTGTGAAATTTTGGCTTTTGCTCTTGCCTCTGCCAACATTTGTGCTGCACAAAAAGCCCTTGCTTTCTCAAGTGATTTAATGCGTTTTTGGGTTCCTGCTTTGCCAAACTCTCTATCTAAAATGGGGTCGTAGTCGGTTAATATTTGATTTGTTGTCGTCATAATAATCTTTTTTAATTATTAATGCCTTGTTTATTTCTTGTGTCGGTAATTTTTCAATTTTCTTTTGAAAGCCGTTAAATAATACTACGGTTCTATTTTCTTCAAAGATAAAAATATTCTGTATATATTTCTGAAATGATCAGTTCGCAGATAGTACAATCCATCTCAGGCATACCCTACATGCTTTTAAGTTAAGCGTGGTTCTATATTTAAAAGTGGTTTATTCTCAAACTACTGTCATTACCCTGTAGCAAAAAATAATTTAGGAACACGTCTCTTCTTTATCCCACAAAATTAAAATACAGATTATGAAAACAATTTATGATAATTAAACAAAGAGTAAGATGGCTAAAAAAGAGAGGTACAAATAAAAAGTATTCTAAGTGTGGGTAAAGTTATATCTATAGCAAATAAGCTTAAAAAAAAGCAGTCACGGCACTGTTAGAAACGGCTAATTATCCTAAGCCGAGATATAAAACCCTGTTAATTAGCCTTAACTTAGAATACTTGCCCAAAGATACGAAAATAAAATAAAAAATGTTTTTCTGATAACTTTACACGAGTTGAGAATTTTGATAAGGCTGTAAAGTGGTTAGAGTCTCTTGCTGTGCAGTTCGGCAAGTCGAATCATATAAGTGATTATTATAACAAAGAGTTTAACAATGGAATATTAACGACACCAATCGGAAAAGTTAAAATACCATATAGAACAAATTGCAAAATTAATATACAAGGAGAGTGCGACAAATGAAAAAATTCTAAGTCAGGGTAATGTAGTATTTACCAGCGATGCCTTGAAAAGACACCACAACACGGCGCTGTTAGGATTAACCAACATTCCTAAGCCGACCATCAAAACCCTTTTAGTTGGTATTAACTTAGAATTCTTACTCAAAGATACGAAAACAAAGCTGAATAATGCAATAACAATGGAAGAAAAAAATATAGACACATTGTTTGGCATTGACAATGTTATGGAGAGATGAAAAAAATCTCTTGACTTGCTGAACAACTGGCGAACTCATCACGCCAACCTTGAACCGCTAATCAAGAGATGCACAAATATAATCAAAAAGGTTCAAAACCCAATAATTAACCAAAAAAAATTAAGTGGAATTTATGAAAAATAACTTTAATGCAAAAAAGGGTATCAGCCAACGAGTTATGGATTTAATAAAACCCCTACTCTCTACGTCCAAAACGTACTCTGGTGAATCCCCTTTAATCAAAAAAGGATTCCGCACACCGTGCAATGACGGTTTTTAAACTGTCCAAGCACACAACGTCCAAAACGAGAGGGGCAATCCTTTATGATACAAGGATACCATAATTATTTGAAATTACCAAATCATTTAACAAAAAACTATCGAACGTATTACAGGTTGTGAACAAGACACAAACGGTAAATGGTGGTATAAAACAACGAAAGGAAAAATAAGTGCTGACGAGTTAATAAAAAAAATCTCTTGACCTGCTGAACAACTGGCGAACCCTTTTCGCCAACCTTGAACCGCTGATCAAGAGATTTGCAAGTATAATCAAAAAGTTTCAAAACCCAACAATAAAAGCGAAATAATTTTACCACAATGGAGAAAACACATATAAAAAACACATCGCTTTAAACAATAAAACGGTCACAAACGAGCAACTAAAACGGCACTTGGCAAGCCTTGAAAAAGACTTAAAAAACAATGATAGCAAGACGTTAAAACGTATTCAAAGCAACTTGAAAGAGTTAATAAAGTACAACCAAACTATTATTGTAGAAATCGAGCCAAGCGCACTGAAGGAGTACAAACAGATATTGTCCGACTTATCGGTCGAGCCAAGCAAAAAAGTAATATCCGATTTTATTGTCGTACAAGGCAGTAGCAATAAAACTAAAGCAAGGTGCCTTTTAAAAGAGGTTGAAACACTGCTTACAAACTCGCAACTTGCAAATCGAGACTATTATTTAAAGATTCAAACCGTTTTAATGCGGTTTATAAATGGAAAAACTAAATATATAGAGACACCCGATTTAACACTATCGGGCATTGCGGGAATTGGAGACGTAGAAGTTAAACCGAATGCTTTTAAAAGCGGTAAGCCTGTACCGTTAACTAATTTTGTTAAAACCTCGTTTGTGGTTATCCCATTTACTGGAAAATGGTTGAAACTTATTGGCAACCCACAGCTACCAATGAAGATTATGATGTACGGCAACCCGGGCGGTGGCAAGTCGAGCCTTGCAATGATGTTAGCGTACTACTTAGCTTCTGAGCATGGGCAAAAGGTTTTAATAGTCAGCAAAGAAGAGGGTTTTAACTTTACCGTTAAAGAGAAGGCAAAACGGCTCAACTGCATACATGAAAACATTCATATAGTTGACACTTTACCCACAAATATAAGCGGTTACGACCTTATAATTTTAGACAGCGTTAACAGCCTTCGACTGTCGGCAAGTGATATGCGAGAGCTTTACGCAAAACACCCGGAAACATCGTTTGTAGTAGTTTGTCAGACCACCAAAACAGGCTTATTTCGTGGCGAAAAAGAGTTAGAACATGATGTTGATTGTGTAATACGTGTAAACGATTTAACAGCGCAAGCAGAAAAAAATCGTTTTGGCGGTTCGGAAGTTGTAAAAGTTTTTTAACTTTGCATAGAACTTATATTGAAAAAACATAGTGTTTTGATACATTTTTGACACATTAAAAATGTAATTATTTGATATATAGAGGAGTAATTTATTGCCCTACCCCGACCACACTAATGGCAGTTCAATTAACAATTGATAGAATAAATATCTGAATATTATAGAGACGTCATATTATGGCGTCTCTCTTTTTTGTTAATCGTGATAATACTCGTTTTATACCGATTGGATAGCTACTATAGTCCATACCTAGCTATCGCTCTTTTGAACTATGTATCTGTAGCATAGGTATTTACAATTGTATAATTTAAAAAATGGACTGTTATTAAATTACAATTAGTATTAAAGACGATAATTTTGATCTCGCTAAACGAACGTTGGTGGGTATTGCAAAAGATGCAAAAAATAGAAAAAAGGAGCGGATTTTTTCCTTGCTCCTCTTCCAATGATATTTACTAAAACTATTTACTCTATTATTGTATTTTTGTTTTTATAGCCCTTATAAACTGTATAATAAAATAAAATGCGACTAAACTACCGATTATTTGCTATTTATACTTTTAGTTTTGTAACGTTGCTTCTATTTCGTCATAATCTGAATCATTTAATTGATATTTAAGATCCTTTATTTTACTAAGTAATTCAAATTCACGGCGTTCCATATCCTCGCGTATTGTTGTAAGCTCCTCCATATTTTGTTTTAACTCCTCTTGACTTGAAATTAGCTCATCGGTCTTCATTTGCATTTCGTTAATTACAGATCTGTTTTCTGCAATCATTCTAAATAGTTTAATGGTTGATGCCAAATTCACAGATGCTTTTTTTAGAAATTCGACCTCAATTTCGCTTATGATTTTTTGAGCAGCTATCTCAATCACTCCAAGAGCTTCATTTCTATCGGTAATAAGTGGTACAAGTACAATGCAGTTCGGACTTCCAACGCCCAGACCTGTTGTAAAATGCACATAATCTTTAGGAATATCGGTTAGATAAATCACATCTTTTTCAAATAGGCAGGCTCCAACAAGTCCTTCGTCTTTGTTGAAACGTTTTTTTTCACATTTTCTGCGGTCAAATGCATAGGAAACAAAAAGATCGAGGTACTCACTGTTGCCTTCTTCATCACTTCTAAGCACGAATATACCTCCCTGTTGCGCTTCAATATTTTTAATACAAAATCTTAAAAATTCGAAGCATAGTGTGGAGGTGTCATTGTGGTCTGTTCTTAACAAGTTCGACACGTTGGCAAGACTTTCGTTAAGCCAGCCTCGCAGTGCGTTTTCCTTATTGTTTTTTTCCTGTTCAAGAGCCACTTCCATCAGTTTTTTCCGCATTTCAAGTAGTCCCAAACCTAACTCACCAGTATTTCCAAAGACGTTAACCTCAGAGTAGAAGTTACCATTGCCCACCTCTTTCGCAAAATCACGTGTGTTTCGAAGTGCTTCACAAAGTTCATTTATGGATTCTTCCATTGATGAAAATTCATCTTTACCTTTAATTTTTATTGTCTTTGGAAGTTCGCCTTGCCCTAATTTATTAATTGTTTTTTGTATTGATTTTATGGTTGAGGAGATATGCTGGCTGATTTTGGCAAAAAAGATTATCATTATTCCTGATATGATAATTATTAGCATCAGCTTTGTTATATAGGACCTATAACTATTTGTATTTACTCTATCGAGCAGAACTTGTATTATTTCGCTAAGGTCTTGCGCATAACCTATCGAGAGATTATTCAATTTTGCTATCGCTCCTTCGTTGTCATTTTTCCCAATATTAGCATCAATTACTGCATATTCGTTAAACAACTTTTTGTAATCCATAAAATGTTGCGCCAGTTCGTTCTGCTCACCGCCATAATTTTTACTTACGTAACTTAAAGCTTGTTGTACTGTATTTTCAAACTTTTGCAGATAGACCGTGTCGCGTCTAATAATATAATCTTTTTCATGTCGGCGAAGCATTAACATAAGACTCATTAATTGGTAGTCTTTTTTTTGGTTTGTAAGCCTTTCCACAGCGTGTATTTTACTCCTAAGCTGTCCTTCAAGCCCAAAATCTTTGAACCCACGCACAATAACTAATTCCTTTAGGTCTGCAAAGCTTTGCCTATAATCCACAACACGCCTGTTTAGCTCAATAAGGTTCTTATCCTCGATTCCTTTATCCTTTAAAAGTGTTAAATAATCGAGTGTCTGCGAAATTAGGTTATCGAATTTTACTGAGTTTGCGCTATTGCCTGTGCGATATAACTGATTTTGAAATGCATCTCTAAATAAAAATTCGTCTTTTGCGATTTGCATCATCAAGTTGTATTGTCTGAGCTTTTCAAGTGATAGAATTAACTCACGGTCGCGGTCACTTGACCTTTGTTGAACTAAAAAAATTACTGCAAACGCAACTATTGATGCAATGATTATCGACGCTGAAACAAATAGCAGCCTTTTAATTGTGTACCTTCTAAGATTCACGTTTGTAAACTATTTTGCATTACAAAGGTTTGTATTATTTTTTTACAAACATGTTTCTAAATGGTTACCTTTCTGTTAAAATATGTCTAAAACATTGTATATAATTGAAAACAAATAAGATAGTAATTAAAAGTAAGTTAAAAGAGTATAAAGTAGAAAGAAGAAAGCCTGAAGACCAAAAAAACAATTATCAGTTAATAATTACTTATTATTATAATAAAGACATAGGCTTTTAAGCCCACACTCATCACATTTTGGTTTACGGGCAGTACAAATATAGCGTCCATGAAGAATTAACCAATGATGAGCACGTGACAAGTATTGCTCGGGAATATGTTTTACTAACTCCCTCTCCGTTTGTAACGGATTTTTTGAATTGTTTGTTAAACCCAATCGGTTTGCCACCCTAAACACGTGTGTGTCCACTGCCATGGCGGGCTTATCGAAAGCTACCGATAAAATAACATTGGCTGTTTTTCGTCCCACACCGGGAATAGTAAGCAAAGAGTCTATATCAGAAGGTACTTTTCCGTTAAAATCAGATACCAATTTTTTTGCCATACCCACCAAATTTTTCGCTTTATTGTTGGGATAAGAGCAAGATTTGATGTACTCGAACACTTCATCGGGCGACGATGCCGCCATAACTTTGGGCGTGGGGAATGCTTTATAAAGTGCAGGAGTAATCAAGTTTACCCGTCTATCTGTACATTGTGCTGAAAGAATAACCGCTATCAACAGCTGGTAATTATTTTTATAATGTAACTCAGTTTCAGCCGATTCAGCATTCTCTAAAAACCACTGGACAACGTTTTTATATAGTTCTTTTTTTGTCATTACTTAGTATGTTATTACTTAAAAATTTAGTGTTTAGAATTCTAAGAGAGACTCTAAACACCAAACTAAAAAATCATCATCTTCGTTCTATCTCGCAATTGTATCAGAAAGCGGAATAAACCTTGCCGATAAGTCAGGATCTGCCATATCCGGATCAAGCGGGAACATCGGTCGATTAATTTCTTTGTATGGCAGGCGAAGCAAGTCCTGGTCGACACCACCGGGTGTTAGGGCCATAACCCAATCGCCACGCATATCGTACAATTCGGGAACTAAATAACCAATTTTCACAATTAAAATATCGGTTTCACGAGGATTTAATCCCAAATCAGTAAAATTCTTTTCGTAGTGGTAAGCCATACGTTTTTCGGTAACTATAACAGAGATGTTGCCACTTTTCACCACCACTTCGGTTTTAGCATTAGGATGTCCTTCCTTGATTGCTGTAATGGTTCCCTTTATGCGAACTGGAGGAGCGTATCGGTTATCAATGTCGGCTCCTGCGGTAGCATCAATTTGACCGCCAACTCCAATATTTTTTGCCTTTTCTACAAAATCTGGACCCGGAATGGATGCGTATATAACCGATTTTCCGTTCGGAATATTAATCTTAGGATTCTTAAAAATTTCGTGTAGCGTCCATGTAACATCACCTGCACCTCCAGCAGTAGGATTATCGCCCATATCGCTTATAATGTATGGTTTTTTATCGCTGGCGAGAGCTTTTTCAAATGCCTCGTCAAGATAAACAGTTGGAGCAACAAATACAAAATCGTTTCGTACACTCCAAAAATGTTGTGCAAGTTTTTCAGCTGCTTTGCCAACCAGTTCTTTATCATCGCCATAAGCCATTACAACACCGTGATTTCGAGGTTCATCAGCCCATGGATACGACATCCAAATTGCGGCGTCAATAACATTGTCTCCGTCAATAACACTTGGAATTTGAGCATAAAGACTTTTACCGGGCTCAATTCGTGTACTTGTTTTTTCACCAGGTAGCAGAATAGGAACAGGAATCCACGCTTTGTAAGCAGGTTTGCCCTTTCCGCTTTCCAGGCGGTTAAGAAGGTTGGTAACAGCGCGTTTTTTCGATTCGATTGCATCTTCATGTGGCGCAAGTCTATAGCATGTAATTAAATCGGTATTTTGTGCCAATCGAGGCGAAACACTTCCGTGTAAATCCATAGATGTAGAAA
>JGI24712J26585_10000224_pt1 | contig 48150 bp, 45 predicted proteins | sample BioPla3DNA2_FD_26585 | JGI IMG/M metagenome (IMG submission 26585) | reverse complement strand
TTCGGTCGTCCGGCACAAGGTTAACGTGTTTTCCTGCCTTTGCCATATCAGCCACAAGAGGCAGGATAACCTGTTCGTAGAACGGATTTTGCAGAGTGTTGTTTTCAATCAGCGAATAGAGTTGCACTCCTTCAGGAACCTGCCGAGCCAAGTCGTAATACCACTGCACAAATTCGGAGTTTGTGGCACGTTCTAATCTGCCATCTAAGACATAAAACTTACCCTCGTGCACACCCAGAAGAAACATCGCTTTCATGGAGTTTTGCGCTTGCTTGTTGTTCGATGGTGACGGATCGCCATAGAGAACCAAAAACGGAAACTTCGACAACGCAGGAGGTTTGCTCCAGTTCATTTCGGTAAATACTTGTCCCTCGACAATCGGGTTATTCATATACTCTTTTTGGAAGGCGCGGTAGCCCATTCTTTCGCGCTCTTGGATACGTTCCTCAGTCCAGAATTCGGGCCACGAGGGAGCACCCTTTTCGTTCCTAACATTAACCCTGCTTACCCTTGCACCCTCGATTTTGGCGATATTTGCAAGTACAGAGTTTTGAGAGATCAAGTTCCCCACCATAACGAAACGTCCCCCTTCGGCTCCGAATGTACCATATAAAGCCTCTTTAACCCAGTCGGTCATTTTGGCAACACGCTGTTCATTTTGGCATAGTTCGTCATCGTCCAAGTCGTCAATCACGATATAGTCGGGACGTTTATTTCGATACCTTAAACCGCGAGGCGACTGTCCACGTCCACGTGCAAAGAACGCAACACCGTCTAACGTCACAAACTTGCCCTGCTCCCACGAACCGGCGTTATACTGTTTGCCAAAATCGGCTTTATACCTTTGATTATATTGCAATTCCGCTTGGATATCCGATAGCAAGGTGTTTGCGTTATCCTCGCTCTTGCCTACCAAAACAAACACGTTAATATCTCGTTTCTCTTGGCATTTGAGCCATAGCGGAATAAACACGTTTATATGTGTCGATTTTGCATGCCCACGTGCCCAGATATATACAAAATTAGCCTGTGGGTTGTTTTTAATTTCATTGGCAGCTCTTATATGAAATCTGGCAGAGGGAATTGTTTTACCTGTAACTCGGTCTAATGTCCAGTGCGGAAAGTAGTATTCAACAAACTCTCGGTAATTATTGCGCAACCTAGCTATTCTATTTGTTTTTTGCTCTTGAGTTTCAGGAACAATAAAAGTAAAGTTATTAACTTCAATAACGTGTTTTTCCCACCGTTCTCTTGCGGCTCTCTTTTCGCTAAGTGTCGTCATACCTTTAATTTTTGCTCATACGTTCGCCAACGTATATATCCTGATACTTATTAATAGTTTTTATAAGCTCTGATGATAACTCTTTGTCAAAGCTTATGCGAGCCTGTAACCAGCGATTAAAGTTTATAAAAGTGTCTATTTCATTAACCACGTTGGTTTTTTTGTCAAGTCGCTCGATCGAAGCTGCCAGCTTGCTAATTTGGTCAGCAACTTTCACCGATTCGGCTGTAGGATTATCGCTTGCCATTACACCGTCCAATAGGCGTGCAATCAATTCAAGGTTCTTATTTATCAGCTCCGTGCGTGTCACTTGTGTACCTGCGCGTAGTGTACTCCATTTTTCAGCTTTAGCCCACCTCCCTACAGTAACTTCTGATACACCTATTTTTTGTGCTATAGCCTTTTGTGTCTCGCCTTGCAGGTAATATATCTTTGCCCGCTCTCTCTTATCTTCCATCTGTTTTTTGGTAGCCATATAGTTGAATTTTGTTTACAAAATTCAATAGAATTGATTAGTACTGCAAGGTTTATTTCAATGCTTGAAACATAATATATAAGGCTTGTTACAATGTTTGCGGGGCTGTTGCCTATGCGTTTATTTTGCAAAAAATAAACGCATGATTGATCTTATTTATATGAGAGATAACGATTTTTTAATCGAGGAGAAAGGCACAACTGCCGAGGTATATCTATATGGCAGTATAGGGGAATATCTTGATATTGATACCAATAAACTTATATACGAGTTAGAAAGATTAAGAAAAAGAGGGATAAAGAACTATCTCTTTTACGTCAACTCGGACGGTGGCGAGGTTTTACAGGGCTACACTTTGTTCAACTATTTAGACCGCACCGAAGTCGGCGTAACGTTCGTAGTTGACGGTGTTGCAGCAAGCATGATGGCGATGTTGTTGACCAACCCAAAGCATCGTGTAAAAGCTGCCAAACATGCCAAGTTTATGTATCATCGCATTCACGGATATGTATCCGGTAACTCCACCGAAGTACGCGCCCACGCCGATATGATGGACACTTTCGAGGCAAGCTTAATAGAGATGATGGCGACACGTATGAAAGTTGACGTGTCGGAAGTTAAAGAAAAGTTTTTTAACGATGGCATAGACCACTGGCTATCTGCAGAGGAGGCAAAAGAACTCGGATTGGTTGACGAAATCTTAGTTGGAGGTCGCGTAATACAAGAACCAAAAAACCTAAACGACAAACGCGAAGTATTTAACTACTATAAAAATCAGATTATTAACTTAAAAAAAACAAAAATGACACCAGAGAAAGAGAAAAACATTTATGCTCTTGCATTAGGAATGTCGCAAGATGAGGACGAATCCAAAATAATTGGTCGTCTCCAAAATCTTGTGAGCGAAAACGGAAAGCTCTCTGCAACAGTTCAATCCAAAGACAAGGAGATTGAAACGTTAAAAGCCGAATTGCAAAGCTTCCGCGATGAGAAAGTAACCAATATGATTAACGAAGCTATAGCCGACAAGAAGATTGGCGAAGATGAAAGAGAAACCTACACCGTGCTTGCAGAAAAAGATTTTGAAGCTACAAAAAAGGTGTTGAGCAAATTACCAGTTGTTGACAGATTGGTAAACAGGATTGACGATGATCAATCCAAAAGCGGAGGCGTATGGGAAAAACGACAAAAAGAGATTGAGGAGGGAAACAAGTAGGCCATGGGAAAAGAACAAAATCAAAACGTACAAGAAAACAATTCAACACAAGTTGAGGTGTTGCAAGCAATCTTGGAAAAGCTAACGAAAATAGAAGAGTTGTTATCAACTCCAGTTATTGTCGAGGAGAAACCTAAGTTGAAAAAATATGAACTTAAGGTAGCTGAAAATGAAGTGAAAGAGGAAAAGAAATCGAAAAACAGCAAAAACAAATAAAAAATGGGAGCAGTAATTAATAGTGCCTATAGTGGCGAAGTTTTAGATCAATTGCTTGTTAAAGCTACAACAGGCAATCAAATGGTTGCGGGTGGACACATCAGGGTAGAACCTAATATAACTCACAAATTTAGCATACCACGCTTACGAGCTGGGAATATGCTACAAAAACGCAAAGAAGATCCTGTGAAAGGCGATAGTAAAGGCGACTTCACAATTGATGAAAAGTATCTTGAACCAAAAGACGTTATGGCGTTTACTGTGTTCAATCCGAGAGCGTTTGAGAAATTTTGGCGTAAGTATCAACCAAAAGGTAACTTAGTATTTGCTGAGCTTCCACAAGATGCACAAAACGCAATGCTAAGCGAATTTGCAAAGGTTCTTGACTTTGAACTCGGCGAACACTTTATTAAAGGTGTTTATGGCACAAACGAGGGTCAATACTTCGACGGTATTTTGACACGTATTGTTGCAAGCACTACGGTTAAGAAGTTTGATACTCCAGAAGCGATCACAGAATCAAATATTCTTTCGGTGTTGAAATCTGTTAGAGACGTTATCCCCGTACACTTACGTGGTAATCAAAATCTCAAACTTTTTATGAGCGTTGACGATGCCGACATCTATGATGATGTTTTGACTAATCAACCAAGCAAAGGAACAGATTTTACAAAAACCAATCCCGAACGATTTAAAGGGATACGGATAGTCCCGTTGGCACAATGGCCCAAAAATGTCGTTGTTGCTGCAGTTGCAAGCTTGAATATTGATTCAAATTTCTGGGCTGGCGTAGGTTATGTCAACGATGCTGAAGTTATTCAGATAGACAAGCTAAGCAACGCTTCTGAGCTCTACTTTTTCAAAATGCTTATGAAAGCTGACACAAACATTGTGTTTGACGACGATATCGTGTTGTACGATGGAAGATAAGAAACAGATTTATAGTATGAGTACAAAAACAAAAGAAGAGCCGACTGTGCAAGAATCAAAAGAGGCGAAAGAGTTGAAAGTAGCAATCAAACGAGTGTTTGAAAATTTTCCTAACGTTGATATTGTTTATCACGATGGCAAAGAAGTGTTTTTCAACTTTGCAAAGCCAAAATTGACCGAGATCAGACGATCGGACTTTTTTAACAAAAAGTAAAAAACTATGGCGTTAAACAATATACAAATTTTACGAGAAAATGGGGGTGTGGGTGCCACACTCCCTGGCGAAGATCACTATAGTGGCTTGTTGGTATATTTAGATGATGCCGAACTGCCAACAGCAGATTCAGGGGTGACAGGATTCTCTACAACCAACCGCATAATTCCAATATCGACAATTGAGTACGCGGAAAGTCTTGGTATTAAGCCAACAAGTAACAAATGGATTATTAAAGCACTTCACTATCATATAAGTGAAGCCTTACGTATTAATCCGGCAATTATGCTATGGGTAGGACTGTACACAAAACCTGCAGTGCCAACGCCCGGTTACGACTTTAAAGAGATTAAGACCATGCAGGTTTTTACAGGTGGTAAAATCAGACAGATAGGTGTATATACTCCTGATAACAATTTGGTAGCAGGCGACTTGACCAAATTGCAGGGTATTGCAGTATCATTGCAGACTGACGATATGCCACTGTCAATTCTTTACAGTCCGAATATTGCCAATATATCTGGTTTAACAGATATGAGGGCGATAGGACAGTCAAACGTAACCATTTTGATTGGGCAAGATGGTGAAGGAATCGCTAAAACCTTATATACCGAAGCTACCAAAACAGTAGGAACTATTGGAAACGCTATTGGTATGTTATCAAAGGTGTCTGTACATGAATCTATTGCGTGGGTACAAAAGTGTCCATCAGGCATTAGCCAACCTGCGTTTGCTGACGGAACGCTTTATAATAGTGTCGATACTGCTGTTATAAATACACTTAACGACAATGGTTATGTGTTTTTACGCATGTTCACAGGATTAAACGGTTCGTTTTATAATGACTCGTTCACAATGGACACAATCACAAGCGACTACGCTTATATCGAGCGTGTTAGAACGATGGACAAGGCAGTACGAGGAATCAGAACCTATCTGTTGCCACACCTTTCGTCACCGCTATATGTTGATCCAAAGACAGGAAAACTCAGCGAAGGAACAATCGCATTTTTGGAGACAGTTGCCAACAGACAGTTGGAGGCTATGGAAAAAGCAAAAGAGTTGTCGGGATTTAAAGTTTTCATTGATCCCGACCAAAACGTACTGGTAAGTTCGGAAATGGAGTTTGTCATTAAACAGGTTGGTGTTGGTGTTATGAGAAGAATGAAAATCAAAATCAGTTACACAACTAAAATAGATTAGAAATGAACGGAAACAGACATATACCATTAATTAACGGCACACTTCCATCATGGGCTACGATTGAAGTGTTAATAGAGGGTGTTCCTGTTGTTGGGATTACAGCTATTAACTATGACGACAAGCAAACTATTGAGAATAAGTATGGAGCAGGTCAAAACCCAATAGGCAGAGGCTATGGCAATATAGAGTGTTCAGGAGATATTACGCTCTATAGAGACGAGATAGAGTCTATTCGAATGGCATCGCCAACAGGAAGATTGCAGGACATAGGCCCGTTTGATATCCATGTAATATTTCTGCCAATAGGTGGAGCGAGAATAGCAAAACACACACTTCGTAACGTGCAATTTCTAAATGACGGCAACGAAGCTAAACAAGGCGATACGGCTAACGAAAAACAGCTTGAATTGATTGTTTCACATATTGATAGAGAATAGTTATGACAAATAAAACAGTTAACAAAGAGACGCAATTAAGCGGACAGGCTTCTGCTGACCAGATAGCCATGTGGAAAAAACTACACCGAGACGTTTTTGAGGTAAAAGCAACCGACAAGATGTGCTACCTAAAACGTCCCGACAGGCAAACTTTGAAAGTTGCCGAAGCCGTAGGCAAAGAAGATGCTATGCGTTATTCAGAGATTGTTTTGGAAAACTGTTGGTTAGGTGGTGATGAGGAGATCAAAACAAATGACTTGTACTTCTTGGAGGTTTTGCCAACATTAGAAGAACTTGTAGATTACGGGAGGGCGGAAATAAAAAAGCTATAGAAGATGCTGTCGATAACAGGGATTATGACGATATCATGTATTACGACACGCTATTAGAGTACTACCTTGGCATCGACGTGTCTAACCTTAGCGAAAAACAATGGGTAAGCAAAATAGCCGCTTTACAAGTCATAAGAACAAACGAGAAAAACTCAGAATGATGAAACGGAGCGCGCATTTACACTCCGTTTCTTTTTTTACATAATTTATCTTTTAATTCGCGATGAATAGTATTCTCCTTAAGATAAAAACACTATTTGATGGTAGTGGTTTTAAGAAAACGGAAGAGATGTTGAATGGCACCAAGAAAAAAGTTGATGCCTTAGGACACTCCTTTCAAATTCAGGGAAAAACCATTGGACGACTCGAAGACGGAATTAAAAGGTATCAGGAAGCAATCCGTAATTCACACAGAACTGACCATATCCAAAAGTATAACCAACTTATAGAGGCCTCTGAGAGGAGAATAAACAGCCTTAGAGGTTCTGTTGACAGATTTGGAGGGCGTTCACGGTCTGTTTTTGGGGCTGTCTTTGGTGCCAACCTTCTTATGAGTGGTATCTCGGCAGCAAAACGAGGCGTTGTGAGCTTCTTAAATGAAAGCGAAACCGCCTACAAAGATCAGACCGTTGCCATAGCACAGTTGGGGCAAGTGATGAAAAACACCATGGGTGACGGAGAGTTGGATGTTAAGGATGTTACTAAATTCATTGAACAACAGGAAAAGTTGGGAGTTGTGAGTAAAAACGCACAGCTTGCGGGAAGCAAGGAACTTGCAACGTATATAACTAAGAAGGATAGCTTAAAACAGCTTATCCCTGTTATGAATGACATGCTCGCTCATCAGAACGGTATTAATGCCACGCAAACCGATGCTCAAAACGTTGCAATGATGATGGGTAAGGTTCTTGACGGACAGGTTGGCGCACTGTCACGTGCAGGCTATAGGTTTGATGAAGCACAAGAAAAAATTTTAAAATATGGCAAAGAGAGTGAGCGGGTTGCTGTTCTTGCAGAAGTTGTACAAGCCTCTGTGGGCAATGTTAATGAAGCGTTGGCAGCAACCCCTGAAGGACAAATAAAAAGGGCTGCATTAGAGTATGGCGAAATGCAAAACCGTGTTGGAGAGCTGGCAACCAAAATTAAAGGCGAAGCAGCGCAAACATTCCAGAAGTTTGCCGTTACCATGTGGGAGAACCGCCATGCAATTGTTAACGTAGCAAAGGCAGTAGCTATTGCAGCTTCAGCGGTGGCAGGTTACAGAGCGGTTGTAACATTAAACAACCTTGCATTAAAACGTGGCATAACCTTAACAGCTGCCAAAACTGCTGCAAAAAGACTCTTTACGGGACAGGTTAAGTTGGCGACATTAGCCACTCAAGCCTTTAATGTAGCCTCTAAAGCAAATCCTTTAGGTATAGTAATAGGTTTAGTAGCTGCAGCTGCTTCGGCATTCGCCATCTTTAGAAAGAGAACCAAAGAGAATACCGAAGCAATGCAACGCGCAAAAGACGTTGCAGGCTCGTACTACTCGCAGGAGCGCATGGGGTTGGATATGATGTTTGCAAAACTGAAACAAACAAACCCGAAATCGAAAGAGCGCAACGAATTGGTTAATAAGCTCAAGGAGATGTACCCTGAGCTTAACGCTCAAATGGAGACAGAGATTAGGAACACAAACAACTTGTCGGCAGCTTATGATACTCTTTTGGCGGGAATCCGAAAAAGGACGATGATAAAAGCTAAAGAGTCGCTTCTTGAAGGTTTGCACGAAAAACAACAAGGGGTTGATGATATAGCACAACAAGCTACTGAACATGAAATAAAAATGCGCAGTTTGCTTGAAAAAGATTTAGACAGCTCAAAGATTTTTGCCAAAATTCGCAAAGAGTTAGTTGAAAAAGGTAGCTACACTGTGAAGTTAGAGCATAACATGGGATACTCTACAACGACCTATACGGTAGAACAAGAGGCGATAGATAGAGAAGCTGAAATCAACAAGATATTACATCAAATAACAAACATGATTGGCACAGGTGTTTCTGACGGCACAGGCGGTTCTGGTGGCACAGGCGGAGCAGGAGGCAGTGACGACAAGGTCTCCGACTCCATTACCGGCGGTGGTAAGCAGGTAAAAAACTTTTACATCAGTATCGACAATATAATTGGTTCAAACACCAACCAGTTTAACAGTAGTAGCGACAATCCCGCAACGGCGCAGGATTTTATGAGCCGATTGGCAGAGGCTCTGCAAAGAGTAGTTAATGACGTTAATTATGCAGCTAATTAGAGATGGCAGGCTTGGTTATTATAGATAATACAACAAATACTGTTAGGCAGATGGGAGAAACAACTACATCGGTTTTGCTTAGATCTATTGCGTACCCTCTTTTTTTGGCAGGGAAAGAACAACGGTTCGAAAGAATGACAAAAGCAAGGAGTAAAAGGCGCGAAGATGACTACTTCTATGGAACTAAGTTAGGCGGAATTGATCCATCGCAGTATGATGATAAGTACAGATTGCATACGCCAAGCATAGAGGGGTACAATAAATATATGCCTTTTTTGATCGATAGCAAACCTTATGGAAACGTGATACTTGGTACACAAGACGAAACAAAAATTGTAGAATTTATAGATGCAAAAGTTCGTGTTAATAAGTCTAACACAATTGTAGAGACACCACTAACTGGCATTAAAGGAACAGTTAAGGAGTATATCAGCGCACAAGATTATTCAATTGAGATCAAGGCAAGTCTGTTTACAGGAATGCCGGGGTACTTCCCCTATGATGAGATGGAGGCTTTAAACGAACTTTTAGACGTGCCCGAGAGCTTGAAGATAGCAAGCAAGATACTTGAAATATACGGTGTTCAAGATGTTGTTATGGAGAGTGCCGACTTCGACCAAAACGAACAGAAATTTCAAAATATAATGCCATTGTCCATAAAATTAAAAAGCGACAGTGGCGATTACGGATTAATATTAGATTGACCATGTTAGTATTAGGTTGCGAAATAGTGATTGAAGGAAAGAGAAATGTAAGGTACAGGGGAGTTAACTCACTTGAAGTTAATACCTCTGTTCGCAACCTTACCGATACTGCAAGGATTGTACTCCCACGCAAAACAGTTGAAAAGTCACGCGGAAACGTGTCGGACGATTCCAAATATATAGATGTTAGCGAAATTATATCTAAGGGCGATCGGTGCTCTATAAAAACATGGTACAAGGGATACGAGGATCACTTTATGACTTACGAGGGATACGTAACAAGCGTAAGCGACGAGACGCCAGTAGTTATCACGGCAGAAAACGAGATGTGGCAGCTAAAGAAAACAGTTGTATCGCCAAAAAGATATGAAAAGTTCGATTTTAAAGAGTTTATGCAGGAATACTGCCCGGATGTTGAATTGGTTATGCCAAACTCCATATCGTTTGGCGAGGTAATAATCAAAGACGAAACAACGGTTGCCAAAGTGATAGATTATTTACAAAAAAACTATCCGTTCAATGCCTATTTCGATGGCAAACGAATGATAGTTTTACTTCTTACAACGCTTGTCTCTGACACAAAAAAAGTAACATTTAAACGTGGAATAAATGTAATTTCAAGCTCGTTGAAATACACCGTTGCCGAAGATGTAAAAGTGCAAATAATTGCAAAAAGCATTCTGGCAGATAACACCAAGTTAGAAGCAAAATCGCCAGCCGATGGCACCGATTGCGAGGTGCGAACTTTTTACGAGCCAAGCTGTAAAACCCTCTCCAAACTACAAGAGTTCGCCGACAACAAACTCTTAACATACAAAACCGACAAGATGACCGGCGATATAGTAGCCTTCGGGATACCATTTGTAAAAAAGGGTGATACCGTGATAATCAAAGATGATAACAGTAAATATAACAATAAGAAATTCATTGCAGATGCAGTGAAATATACGTATGGCATGGGCGGATATCGCCAAACAATCACACTTGGAGATGAAATCAAATAGAGATGACGCACAAAAGAAACATAGCTAATAGCATAAGAGAACTTGCAGGAGAAGCACACTACGACACTATGCTTTGTGAAGTTGTCAGCATTGATGACGAAAAAACGTGTACTGTTAAAACTGTTCTGTCGGGTGTTGAGTATCCAAACGTCAAGCTGTCTGCGAATATTATGCAAGACAAGGGAGTATATGTCACCCCTGCAGTTGGTAGTTATGTTTTGGTTACTCTGGTTGACAAGCTCAACGGCTTTATTTCGATGTATAGCGATGTTGACACCATTAACGCTAAAATCGACACATCTGTTAATTTTCGAGTAAACGATAAATATATCATCAAAATTGAAGATGGTATTTTAACAATCGAGAACGACAGTTACAGTCTTCGTAAGGCTTTTGATGACTTTATTGCTGCTATAGAAAAAATGACAGTAACAACAGGTGTCGGTCCATCGGGCACACCTGTCAACATAGCGGAATTTAAGGCTATAGCGCAAAAATTAGATAACTTTTTAAAATAGATAGATTATGCCACTTGCAACACCAACATTAAAGCAACAGATAATTGATGCATTTGAAGCGCAAATGACCAAAACCGAAAATCCCGAAGCGGCGATTAACGACCTTGCCGACAAACTATCAAAAGCGATTGAGGCATTTGTTAAGTCGGGCGATGTAAATACAACCGTTACAGGAGCCTGTGCAACACCTGCAGGACCGGGAACAATATCAGGAACAGGCACAGGAACCATAAATTAACAACAGGCAACCATGAAAGGAATTGTAGTTGATATTGAGGGTAATATAGTGATAGAGGGCGGAACAATGAAGATTGACACCATTGATGCCCAAATAGCCGAGCATGTAATATGTGCCTTTAAGGGCGAATATCCCGAAAATCCACATCTGGGTGGCGAGTTGCTGAAAATGCAAAACGGCACGCCCGGGCCTTTTTGGTCATCTGATATTCACAAACAACTATTGGACGAGCATGTGAATGCCACAATAGAACTCGCACGAGACGGTAATTTTATTGTTAATGTTAAATAATGAGGAAATATGAAAGTAATTGAAGGAAGAATAACATCGCCGTTTGGATACCGTAAGCATCCAATAACAGGGACAACCACATTTCACAATGGGATAGATGTTGCTGCGCCCATTGGCACACCTGTTTATAGCCCTGCAGATGGCAAAATAAGTTCAATTTATGAACACGCAACAGGCGGTAAAACGCTAATAATGCACGATACGCAAGGTATACGCTATGGTTTTTGTCATTTAGACGAATATTGCGTTAAAGTTGGCGATAATATTAAGAAAAAACAGCTGATTGCAAAAAGTGGCAATACAGGCAGGTCAACAGGTGCGCACCTGCATTTTACGGTTAAGATTGGTAACAGTTTTGTCGATCCAGTCAAATATTTAAATATAGTATAGATTATGGAAATAGTTTTACAAATAATATCAGGCATAGTGCTTGCTTTCAGTGGTTGGCTCTTTGGCAAGCTGATGACAAAACGTGAGAAGATTAAGTCAGACTTTCAGCTAATTAATGAAGCAATGCACCCACTATTAGAGTCAGCTAAGAATCTGACATCAAGGAATAATGATTTGGTTGACAGATTGCTCGCAGAACAGGATAAGAACCTTAAGCTGATGAATGAAAAGACTGCTTTGTTAAAAGAGAGAGACGAACTGTCACATAAAATCAGCGAATTAGAAAAACAGATAAAGATCCTAAACAAACGTCTAAATGAGCTTATTAAAACAAACGAGCAGATTTAATGTAGCAGTAGCAATAACACTACTTGTAGCGGTTTCGTGTAAATCCACGCAAACACACACTATATCGAGTAGAGTTGTTGAAAATAGCCGAGTGTTAACCGAGGTGTCGGAAAATTCATTCGTGCACAAGCAACATGTTGTCGAACGTGATAGTGTACTTGCAGTTTCGGCTCCATCGGAAAAAAGTAGTACGGTCGGGCTACAGCAGAGTTATTTGTCAACATCACTCGCCCACAGCTTTGCCGAGATTGATTCTGCAGGAAAGCTACGACACACTATCGAAAACTTTGATAGCATAAAGTCACAAGTCAAGTACAGATATATAACCGACACCGTCTATATCGAGAAAGCAACTTTATATACCGATACTGTTAAGAATATAGAAACCTCTGTTAACAAAGAGATTGTGACAGTCGATAGAAAAAAGTTAACATCTTGGCAATCATTCCAGTTGTGGGTGGGCAGAATTGCTTTAATAGTTTTGGTTATATCAATAATAATAAAAACAAATAGGAAAAAGATATGGCACGTTCAGTACAAACGATTAAAAAAGAGATGACAGATGCTTTTATTACAAATCCAGTAATAATAAGTGCTTATAATCTTGACACTACAAAGACGTTTGATGAGCAATTTTCGACAGCATCGATCGAGAATATCATATTTTATGTCGTGGCTGTTGCAATTCGCACATTAGAGTTGTTGTTCGACTTGCTAACTACTAATATTGACAAGAAGATAAGCGAGGGTATTGTGGGTACAGCTCTGTGGTATCGTTCAATGGTAATGAATTTTGAGTATAATGGAGAAAAACCAATTAAATTTTGCACAGTGCAGGACGGTTCCATTAATCTTTTAATCAAGGTAAACACTGCCAACTATGGAATTATTGAACCGGAAAGCGACATGAGAATAGCTTTGGACAGTTATATACTGTCGCAAAAGTTTGCGGGCACACTAATTAGTATTATAAGCGAGCCTCCTGAAATAATAGATACTAATATAAGAGTATGGTTAAATGCAAACATGTACAAAAGCAATGGGGCTTTGATTGGCGATAACACAGAGGAAAAAAAGGTAGAAATTGCCATTGATAACTATCTGCAAAACATTCCATATGACGGAATATTTTATCGAACCAAACTTGTAGATTCTATTCAGGCCGTCGAAGGATTGTACGACATAGAATTGTTGTCAATAAAAATAGATGATTATGAATTGCCCGCTTCATATCAAGCTGTAAATGGAGCATTTGTGGCTAACAAAAGTATAGAATATGTTCTCATTTAATCTTGATAACATTATAAGTTCCAATTTACGCGCACTTCTCAAAAAAGGTGTGTTAGTGGCTTTGTTGAACTCGCTTGGCAAACCACTACGCACCATCCACACCAATTTTATAAACAAAAAGGAAGAGTGGTATTTTAGATTAGCATATAACGGACAGGTGCAATCATTAGAAGAGTTACTAAACTATTTGTATGATAAAGAAGAGCGTATATATATTGAAGACGTGTTGTTTCAAGACGATGTATATGTGGGCAACGAAACAAATAGAGATCAAGTGTATATTCAGCCATGGTCTAGCTATGATACAATATACTTGAGTGTTGCGCCTAAGTATATTGGAGAGAGTAACTTCATTGTGAATATCTTAATAGAAATTTATGATGAATTCAAGAAGGAGGAAATAACCAAAACAATCGATACATATAAATTGGCAGGTAAGACATACCAGATTGTGGAATGGGAAAAGTTTGAGGAAGGCAAGGGTGTGGGGGAAGGAAAGTGGTGATAGATATTAATTTGACAAATCATTTAATCTTATAACCTTATGTATTTAAGTATAGAAGATCTGAAAAAAGGGATGCGAAGCGAAGTTCTAAACGTAGTAGCTCGCTCTGATGAGAATATAGAACAGGCAATAATAGATGCCATGGCAGAGGTCGAAAGCTACCTTTCGGCACGTTATAATATTGCACTTGAGTTCCAAAAAGAACCTAACGACACTACAAGAGTGCCAATGGTGGTTAAGGTAGTGCGCGATATAGCTATTTATAACGCCTACTCAATTTCGGCACCTATAAACATGCCCGAAGCTAAGGTTAAGACTTATGATGACACTATTCGCTTCTTGCGTGACGTGCAAGCAGAGAAAGCTAATATCATAGGGTTAAAACGAAACAACGTTAAAGAGGACGGCACGGCAGACAGTAATTATATATCGTTTTCGAGTGCAAGCCCCAAAAGAACGCACCATTATTAAACTTAAACAAGAAAGCAAAAGAGTATGGCAACAGCAGAAAAGAATGAAAAAGAGAGCTTGGTAATGCTTGTCAAAGAGGTCTCGCCAAACAGCAGTTTGAAAACAATTGAGACTTGGAAACAGGCACGACGAGCATTTGAAAACCAATTAAATCCAAATAGAACCAAGCTGTACGAGCTTTATGAGGATATCTTAATTGATGGACAGTTAGAAGCTGTTTGGGGCAAGCGTAGAGATAACATCTTAAACCGCAGACTTACATTTGCTAAAGATGGAGTGCAGGATGAGCAAATAACCATGCTACTTAACTCGCCCGATATGCGTAACTTGTTGGAAGAGTTGTTAAATACAGTTGGCTTCGGATATACGCTTATACAAATAAATGATATAGCGTTTGATGATGACCAAGAGTTTTACCATATTGAGTATGACTTAATCCCTCGCGCTAACGTACATCCGGAGCGTGGTTATGAGTGTGTAAGTATCGATCCAAACAGAGCCGACGCAGACTTTAAATATAAGGAGCCTCCTCTTTCTAACTATATGATTTGGGCGGGCAAGCCAAATGATAAGGGGTTGTTTTTCAAGGTTGCTCCATATATACTTTATAAACGTGGTGCAATGGGCGACTGGGCGCAGTTTGCTGAGATGTTTGGTATGCCATTCCGCGAAGCTCTTTACGATGCCTTTGACGATGATACTCGCAAAAAGGTTGAGGCTCTGATGGAAGAATGGGGACCGGGAATGAGCTTTGTGCATCCCAAATCAGTAGAGGTAAAACTACATGATACAGGCGGTTCTACTGCAAGCTCGGACGTGTACGACAGATTTATAGAGGTTTGCGATGCAGCAATTGCAAAAACCGTAGTCGGCAACACTCTGACCACCGACCATTCGGAAAACGGCAACCGCGCACTTGGCGAGGTACATCAGAGTGAAGAGGATGAGAAAAAGCTTAGTGACGAGCTGTTTGTTCTTTCAATATTAAATACACAGTTCCGATCAATACTCAAACGTTTTGGGTTTGATGTTACAGGCGGATCTATTTGGTTTGAGACACCCGACAAAAACTGGATAGCACTACAAAATAAATGGGCAGTAATATCACAACTTAGCGAAAAAGTGCCTATTGACGACGACTACATCTACGAGGAGTTCGATATTCCCAAGCCCGAAAACTACGAGGAGCTAAAAGAGGAGATGAAGCTCGAAAAAATGGCAAGCCTAATGCCTTATGGTTTTGGAATGCCACAAGAACCTACCGTAGTGAGAGAACCACCCAAAAGGGCGGATAATAAAAAAGCACCAAGTCTAATCTCGAGAATCCTGAACCGTTTTTTCGCAGAAGGGAGCGACAAGCTCCCGAGATAGAGAACCTTGACGACATTTATTATGGAAGCAACTCACGCAATTTTATAAACGCGTTGCGTAGCTTTCCTATAATATATAACTACGTTTCACGCAAGTTAGAGCAGAAGATTATTGCCGACCTCAAAACCGAGCAAAAGCCCATAAATGCAGATATGTACAAGGCGTACAGCGAGAATCTGCGTAAAGCTGTAGGCGGTGTTCTAACATCCGACAATTACGGCGACAAGCACTGGGAGACGCAAATGCAAATGCAGGCTAATGTAAGCCGTTTCGCAGCATATAAAGCACATCAGGCTACACAAGAGATTTTACAACATCTCGATTCTGCCGACTTTGACAAGAAGGCAAAGCTTATTTTAAACAAATACAACCGCTTTCAAGTCGCTGAACACAATACAACCGTCGCTCGCACCCGAACCGCCAAACAGTGGGTTGATTTCACCGAAGACGACTTTAAAAACGAGATGTATCCAAACCTAAAATGGTTACCGTCAAGTTCCGCCACTCCACGCGAGGAGCACAGAGCCTTTTACGGATTAGTTCTACCCAAAACCGATCCCTTTTGGAACGACAACTATCCCGGTAACCTCTGGAACTGCAAATGCGACTGGGAGGAGACAGACGAGCCTGCTTTCGGAGGCGAAGTTAAGAGCGTTGCACCACACAAAGGCTTAGGTGGCAACCCTGCCAAAGATAAAATGATTTTTACGGACGATGCGGGGTATATTAAGAATGCAGGGAAAGAAGCTATAGAGAGCGTTGCTCAATGTTATTTCCCAGACAAGGAAGGCAAGCTACAGATAAGCGTAATGCCAGATATGAAAGAACTAACAAACAACATATATACAGGCAGGATACTTGCAAAACATAATGATGTGGAAACAATTGAAATTAGACCGCACTTTCCAAACAAGCCTGGCGAAAAGCGAACAAATCCTGAATATATGATTAACGGAATGTTAGCAGATGCTAAGAGAATGCTTTCTCCGAACGGGATACCTGATGGCTTTGCAAAAGCGAAAAAACAAGGATGTCGGATTGTAATTATAGATTTTGATAAACACCTCAAAAACAAAAAAATATCGCACTATGATATCGCAAAAAAAATAAGTTGGAGAGGTGGGGATTTTGAAAATAACATCATTAAAGAATGTTACATTATACACAACGACAATTGTTTGAAAATAAATAAAACGAATTACGCTAACAGGGAATGGATAAAAAGAATGTTACAAAAAAAGGGAATGTAGTAAAACATCCCCTTTGTGAAAATTGCACGGCTTGTGAGTCACGCGCCTTTTCGGCGAATTTTCGATTACAAATATAACATCTATTTTCTTAAAACCCAAATAAAACGTTAAAAAAATGCAAGAAAAACCAAAATAAGTACAAATAAACTTAAATAACAGGGCAAAAAAAAGCCCTCCAGTCGCAGTTGGCTCTCTAACATCCAACTGCACAAAATGCGACAGAACCGCATACCCGAAGAGCTTATAGTAAGTTCAAACAGTGCGGTTCTGTCGCATTTTATATGTGTTAGAGAGACAACGAAAGTACAAATATTAACTTTAAAACCAAACTTATTATGAAAAATTTTAATCAGTCACCTTTACCTTTTCAAGGTCAAAAACGGAAGTTTCAAAAGACTTTTAAATTAGTTTTGAAAGAGAATTACAATGACAAATACGTTTATGTGGACTTGTTTGGCGGTTCCGGCTTGCTTAGTCACTTTGTTAGGTGTGTATTTCCGAAAGCTGTAGTTATCTATAATGATTATGACAACTTTAGTGAACGCCTTTTGCATATTGAAGGAACTAATAAAATTCTAAGCGAATTGCGAGCTATTTTAACTAACAGTCCAAGAGGAAAATTAGTAACAGAGCCTGCACGTGGACAAATTGTTGAAACTCTTAAAAAGGCAGATAAAAAGGGTTATGTTGACTATATTACGTTATCCAGCTCTCTTATGTTTTCAATGAAATACTGCACGTCACTGGAAGCGTTTATAAAGGAATCTTTTTACAATAACGTAAAGATGTCGGACTATAATGCAGAGGGATATTTGGATGGTATTCACGTTGTAAGAATGGACTACAAAGAACTATTTAAAAAGTACCAGTACCGACCGGATGTAGTATTTCTGATTGATCCTCCGTATCTGAGCACCGATGTTAGCACTTATACAGGAGATTATTGGAAACTTAAGGACTATCTCGACGTGCTCCACACACTTAAAAATACGAACTATTTCTATTTTACGAGTGATAAGAGTAATATAATAGAGCTATGCGATTGGCTCGAAAAGAATACAAATTTTATAAATCCTTTTAACGCACTGCAAAAGGTGGAGTTGTTTACACAATTGAATCATACTGCAAAATATACAGATGTAATGTTATGGAAAAAAGCATGAATAAATACCATATAATACTTGCAAAAATTCTTGAAAAAGGGAAGTTACAAGAATGCAATAAAGGAAAAATAAGGTATCTGCTGAATGAACAAATGAAGCTGAAACCAGCCGACTTACTTGAAATCTTTGAAGGACACGGCATCGCACGTAATAAACTTAAAGGCGAGTTGTCGCTATTTATGCAAGGAGAAAGACAGATAGATAAGTACAGGGAAATTGGCGTAAATTGGTGGGATTATTGTGGCAGTATATTGGTCAACAGCTATCCCACTTACTTCGAGAAATTGCCACCATTAATTGATAAAATCAACAAAGAAAAGAGAACGAGCAAAAACTATGTTTTGTTTCTCGGCTCAACCAATGCAGAAAGCAATCAAGCACCGTGTCTGTCATTGATTCAATTTCAAATTGACGAGGGGAAATTGGTAATAAGTGCTTATCAGCGTTCCAGCGATGCAAACTTAGGACTTCCTGCAGATATTTATCACTTGTATTTAATCTCAAGGCAGATAAATTTGCCATTAAAGTCAATCACACTCAATCTTGGAAATGTGCATATATATGAAAATAACATTGAGTTAACTAAGGAACTTTTGAGTGGCAAGGCAGTAAAATTCAAGTTAAATGTGTAATTAATTGTGATTTAATTAGCAATTAAACCAAACAAAAAATGGAAAATGCGTTTCTCTTTTGATTATATTTGTGCGTGTTTTTTTGTACTTTTTGTTTTGAAATTTTGTACTTTTTGATTTGCGGATTATAAAAGCTCGAGAATTGATAATATTGTTTTTTCAACTAGATAAAATATTTTGTTATGAGACTATTTGTCATTGCCCTTTATTTTATTAGCCTTGCTGCAAATTTGCAGTCGCAGATACTTAAGCAGGAGTATGTTTTTTCAAATCCCGTCATTGTTGGCGACAGTCAAAAAAAGCTGATAGAGATTGACGGATGTTTAAATAAGGCTATTAATGGCTATCCGCTATTACCCTGGAGAGCGTGTAATTTGGTGCTTCCTGAAGGAACGCAGGTTGAAAGAGTTGAAATTATTTCTCATCACGCAAAAACCTTGAATGTAGAGGGAATTATATCACCGGCAGGAAACGTTAGACCGTTATCAGATTACGAAAACCGTGAAGAACCTACACCTAACGAGCATGTTTACTCCAAGTCGGTATATATGGGTCAAAATTTTGAGGAGATAAAGTATAGTGTTCATTATCTGAACAATACGCCCGTGCTTATGTTTGGATTGTGTCCGATTAAATATAATCCTGTAGAGTCAAAACTAATTTATCACAACAAAATAGAGGTTAAGGTGTATGGAACTGTCGGAACAGCTCCAACGGCTTTAACAGAAAACGATCTGTTTCTACTAAACTCATTTATCGACAATCCTCACGACTTGCCGAAAGTTTCATCTACGCCAAATATCGACAATAAAATTGATGTTTTAATTGTTACCTCAAGTGCTTTTGCCGATGAGTTAAATTCCCTCAAAGTAGCTTATCGAGCACGTGGTAAAAAATCTGCCATTGTTACAACTGAACAGATTAATAGTTTGTACCAGGGTGTCGATTTAGCAGAAAAAATAAGAAACTGTATTAAGTATTATTATCAATCGAAAAGAATAAATTTTGTTGTATTGGGTGGCGATACAGAGATAATTCCTACCCGAAAATTACGTTCATCTGTTCAATCTTCATCGGTTCATACCGGAGACATACCCTCAGATTTATATTATTCAGCCCTTGACGGAAACTGGGACAGTAACCAAAATGGAATATATGGCGAACCTGCAGAAGCAGATTTACTTCCGGAACTTGCCATTGGGCGCATTCCTTTTAGCAATACAACTGAGCTAAACAACTTTTTGTCAAAGATTACCAGATATGCTTTTTCTCCTGTGATTTTTGACACAAACAGACCTCTGCTTGCAGGGGAACACCTATGGGATAATCCGCTAACATGGGGTGCTCAATATCTTGACTTGATAGTTGGACTTCATGATGATAATGGTTATACCACTCAAGGTATACCACCTTCAGACCCTTATGATAGTTTATATGATAGGCATCAAACATGGAGTGCTACGCAATTGCGTAATAAAATCAATCAAGGAACATCATTTATTCATCATGTGGGTCATGCCAATGAAAACTATTTAATGCGATTTAACAAAGGAGACCTGACAGAGACTTACTTCTCAACTATCGACGGTATTTCACATTTGAATCCACTGGTTTATTCGCACGGTTGCTTGGCAGCTGCATTTGACGAAGATGAATGTATTGCAGAAAGAATGATTTTGTTGCCAAATTTTGCAAGTGGATTTGTGGGAAATAGTCGGTATGGTTGGTTTAATGAGGGACAAACCGAGGGACCTTCTACACACCTTCATCGCGAATTTGTACATGGATTATACGGATTAGAGTCTCAATATTTAGGCAAGGCACATCAGGTAAGTCAGTTGCGTACAGCAGCATGGGTTGATCTTCCGTCCGAGTACGAGCCAGGTGCTCAACGATGGGTGCATTATGCGTGTAATATTCTAGGAGATCCGTTACTTCCTGTATGGACATCACAGCCATCATCGTCAACGTTTTCGGTTGTTGGAGATGCATATGCAGGAGACAATCAAATAACCATCGTCAATACCACTGGTCCAAAAAATTATAACGTCTCATTGCTCGACAAAAATGGCAAACTGTATGGTAATAAATCAATTGTATCAGATACGACAGTTATGAGTTTTTACCCTACGGTAAGAGAGCCTGATACTCTGTTTTTGATTTCACATGGAAGAAATGTGTTGTCTGACACGGTTCCCGTTATTTTTCTTCAACCCACAGGACCAACTTTGGTTTACAATGGGTATGAGATTCAAGGGAATCCTCACAATTACGCTGTATCAGGCAAAACCTCAGAAATGACAATTGAGGTTAAAAATATTGGTCTTACAAGTGCAAATCAATGTATAGCTGTTGTTTCAGCAATTACAAATGGATTGCAGGTAGAAGCAAAAGAGCTGATTTTGGGAGATATTGAACCAAATGAAGTTGTTAACACTACAGAAACAATAAGTTTTAGTGTTCCATTTTCAATACAAAACGAAGGAAATATTGTGTTTCAAATAGATTTTTTAATTTCCGATAATATATTTATTACTGACTATTTTCACATTCCTGTGTTAGCACCAATTTTGTCGTTGGGAGAAGCTTCTTGGGACGACTGTCAAGGGGGTAACTGCAATCAGTTGCCTGAAAAAGGTGAGGTGGTAACAGTAAATATCCCCGTGTCAAATTTAGGAGGTGTTAAAACAGACTCTATTACCGCCTTTTTTACATTGCTATCAGGCAATTGTACAGTTATTAATTCAGAGTTCAAAACAGACACATTGTCTCCATTACAATCGTCAACATTAACTTGTTTTTTATTAATTAACGAAGACTCTCCTGTCGGAGACAACATTTCTTTAAGAGCGATAGTGTCTGATGGGACTTTTGCTGAGAGAATAATGGTAAATAACAGGGCAAATTTGCCAGTTGAAGATTTTAATAACTCATCATTTGATTTACCAATATGGACTAACAATTCATCAAGCCCATGGACTTTTTCCGGAGATGGATTACATGGCGGACATTGCATGAAATCAGGAACCATTGGTAATAGTCAAAGTACGGAAATCTCAACAACAATTACGTTAACTCAGCCGGACGTTATAAGCTTTTGGTTGAAAGTCTCGTGCGAAACTTCAAGCTCTTCTACCCCATACGACTATTTAGAGTTTGTTGTTAATAATCAACGTCTTGGAATTTGGGGTAATAATGAAAGTTGGACAAAAGTAGCTTTCTCATTAACAGAGGGCACACACAATCTTGTCTGGAGATATAAAAAAGATTATTCAGGTGTTGGTGGTGCCGATGCTGCATGGATTGACAGAATTGTTTTTCCGCCGGTTTTAGATATTCCGGCAATAATCAATCAAAGACCAATTATAAGCGGATTAGCCGACACTACATTACAAATAGATAATAACTTTAATATCCCGTTTACAGTAAGTGATGCCGATAATGATCCTGTTACTGTCAATATATTTAACAACCCCAACTGGGTTACATTGAATGAAAATAGTGGTCAATATCATTTAGTAGGCAAAGCACCTGCTTTACCAGACATTGAATATATTTTTCAAATAGTTGCAACAGACGGCAAACAGGCTGATGGCAAAAGTATAAAAATTACAACCTTTGACAACACAATAATTCTGTCGGAGACCGAATTGAAAACTATTACAGTTTATCCAAATCCGGCATCAACCTATTTTGTTTTAGATGGACTACCTCCTACAAGTAGCGGCACAATAACAATTGTTGACACAAAGGGAGCAATCGTTTATAGTAGAAATCATAATAGTGATGCTCAAGGAAGAATTATTGTTGAAAAATTTAATAATAAAGGTCAAAACGGAGTATATTTGTTGAACTATCAATTTGGAAATTACAAGGGAACGACTGTTTTGTTAATTAAATAGACAGGATTTAATGCCGTGAAGTTGTTTTTTATAATGTCAATAATTACAGTAATAGCATTAAATTAAGAATAACTCTTTAATCTAACTTTTTAGAAAAACAAGATAGACACAATATTTTATTTTAAAACACGTAAATAATAACTATATAAACCTAAAAAGATCAAAATTATGAACATCAAGTATTTAAAAATCAAATTGATTGCCGCAATAGCAGTTTGTGGCATTATCGTTTCATGTGGTTCAAACACAGGTAAACAGCAAGACCAACAAAGTGAAGAAGCTACGCAAACTGAACCTCAACAAATTGAGGAGTTAACGTCAGATTCAATTTATTTGGTAACAGAAGAACCAGCGGGTTGGGCTGGTACCGAAGAGGAGCGTTTAGAAAAACTTACTCCAGACCCTAAAAAGTTTAAAGTTACTGAAATGCAAGTTGTTTATGTAAAATTTGTAATCGAGAAAGACGGTACAGCAAGTTCAATTGGAATTGTGCGAGGAGTTAATGAAGAGTTTGACAAAGAAGCCATTAGACTTGTAGAGTCTGTAGAAAAATGGACACCTGCTGTTCATGAGGGGGAAATAGTTAGAAGCGCGTTTGTTTATCCCGTTGAATTTTTGCCGGAAGAGTAATAAGAAATTTGACAGTTATAATCTAAAATAAAAAGAGTATATTTATTGAATAATTTGTTTTCATAATTAATATTTTAGGCTGTCTCGGGTGCACAACGAGGCAGCCTTTTTTCTATTAGCCATCAACAAGTTGTAATTTCTTTTGTCTTTTACCTTTATATTTTTACCATATTTTGTTTACTTTGTGTGGATTAATAATGCTCCCAATGAAAAAGGTTAAGTCGTTGATTCTTATAGTACCATTATTGCTATTTGGAGAGGCTTTGTATTCACAAAAAGACACTATACTGCTTACTTTCGATCAATTAATTGAAATTGCACGCAACAAGTCGCCACATAGTGCCATGGCACGCCATACATTTAAAGCCTCTTATTGGCAATATCGCTCATACAGAGCAGGTTATTTACCCTCGTTATCGCTTACCTCGTTACCACTTGGAATAAACCGTTCGTTAACCTCATACACTCTGCCCGACGGTTCGGACACCTTTATCGAACGACGCGGGAACAACTCTTCCGTACAACTAAATTTAGCACAAAAGGTACCATTTACAGGAGGCGAGTTTTCAATTGGCTCGGCATTGCAGCGCACCGATTTTTTTACCGATAGTCTCACCGCTACATCGTATATGTTGAACCCAATAAACATATCGTACAAACAGCCACTTTTTACATTTAACCCTTATAAATGGGAAAGAAAAATAGAGCCAATACGTTACGAAGAGGCAAAAAAACAGTTCCAGTCAAGATTGGAGGATATTTCGCAACGCGCTGTCCAACAATTTTTTGATTTGGTGTTGGCGCAAATTAACACAGAAATTTCAAGAATTAACTACCAGAATAACGACACTTTGTACAAAATTGCACAAGGGCGTTATAATATTGGAACAATTGCAAGAGATGAACTTTTACAGATGGAGCTAACCTTTCTGAATTCGCAAAATGCTTATAAACAATCTCTTAACGATTACGAGGATTATCATTTTCGGCTACGCTCTTTTTTGGGATATCCAAACACAGTTATTTTAAAAATAGTTGTTCCTGACAGTGTACCAAACGTTGTCATTGATTCAGATAAAGCATTAGAGTTGGCTTTGAAAAATAATCCCAAGATGTTGGAGATACAACGTAACATGATTGAGGCTGAAAGAGAGGTTGCACGTACCAGAAGCGAACGCATTTTAAATGCTGACCTGTATGTCTCATTCGGGTTATCGAAAACAGGTAATGAATTAGAAGAGTTGACAAAAGATATGCTTGACCAGCAAATGGTAAGTGTTGGATTGTCAATACCTTTAGTCGATTGGGGGCGGGGCAAAGGACGTTATAAAATGGCTTTATCTAACCTTGATTTGACAAAAATTACTGGAGAACAGGAACAGCTCGATTTTGAACAACAAATTTTTTTGCAGGTTCTTAGGTTTAATATGCAAAAAGACCAGATTTTAACTGCCGCCAAAGCAGATACGATAAGCCAGTTGCGTTTTGAGGTAGCTAAACAGAGGTTTATGGTAGGCAAGGTAGCCATAACCGACCTGAATATCGCTGGAAACGAACGTGACGGAGCCAGAAGAAACTATGTAAGTGCAATTCGCGATTACTGGCTAAACTATTATGCATTACGAGGACTAACAGCCTTTGATTTTATCAGAAACGAAGAGATAAAAGTTGATTTAGAGATAGAGTAGAAACAGTACGTACACCACTCTACCATGTTGTATTTCAAATATTTTAAGAAATATTTTTTGATTTTTCTTTTAAAACTGTCGCTTATTGTTTAATTTAGTAGTCTCAATCGGAGAATAATTTTTAAGTAAATAAATCAATAAAAACATACACATATGAAAAGTTTTTTTAAATATTTTTTCGCATCGCTACTTGCAATGATTGTAGCACTTTTTCTATCGATATTTATTTTCGTTGGTGCTATTGCCAGTCTTATGACTTTTGATAAACCGAAAGTAGCTACAGTTAAACCTAACACAACGATTGTTTTTGAGCTAAATCGCTCTATTGTAGACCGAACATCAGACAATCCATTTGAAAATTTTTCGTTTGGAGAATTGTCAGGCAAGTCAGACAAATCTTCTGTAGGATTAAACAAAATCCTTGAAAATTTGAAAAAAGCTAAAGATGATGAGAATATTAAGGGTGTTTTACTACGTCCCGATATGCTTTCATCAGGAATGGCTACTGTAGAAGAGATACGAAATGCTTTGATAGAGTTTAAAGAGTCGGGGAAATTTTTAATCAGTTATGCCGATATTTATACTCAAAAAGCATATTACTTGGCATCGGTTAGTGACAAAATTTATCTTAACCCCGAAGGGGTCATGCAATTTAACGGATTAGCAGGAAATGTTATGCTTTATAAGCGCACTCTTGACAAATTGGGTGTTGAGCCACAAGTTATTAGACACGGACGTTTCAAATCTGCAGTAGAGCCATTTATTCAAGACAATATCAGTCCGGAGAACCGTTTACAGATTGAAACATACCTAGAGTCAATGTGGACACACATGCTTACTGGTATTGGTCAAGCGCGCTCAATTGAAGTATCAGCACTGCGGGATTATGCAAATCAGTTTGCTATGCTCAATCCAGAAGTTGCTGTAAACAACAAAATGATTGATGGAGCGCGATATTACGATGAGGTCTGTGACGAAATAAAATCGTTATCAGAAACTGACTCAACAGAGGATTTTAATACAATAAGTTTATATAAATATACAAATGTGCCGGGCAAGAAGTCGGATAAATTAATTATCGACCAATCGAAGATAGCTATTATTTATGCACAAGGAGAGATAGGTACGGGTAAAGGTAGTAATACCGAAATAGGCGTTGAAAACATATCAAAAGCTCTTGCTGAAGCACGAAAAGATAAAAGTGTTAAAGCAGTTGTTTTGCGCATAAATAGCCCAGGTGGTAGTGCCCTTACATCTGAAACAATTTTGCGTGAAGCCAAGTTGACACAAAAGGAAAAACCATTAATAGTATCTATGGGTAATGTAGCTGCTTCCGGAGGTTATTATATTGCTTGTGCTGCGGATACTATTGTTGCTAGTCCAAATACAATAACAGGCTCTATAGGTGTTTTCGGGATAATGTTTAATGCAGAAAAACTACTTAATTCTAAGTTGGGAATAACTGTTAATACCGTTAAAACAGATCAATATGCTGATATGGGTTCGCAAATGCGAAAGATGACGCATGCCGAAGAGCAGATTATTAGGCAACAAATTGTGAGAGTATATAAAACATTTGTTGGACACGTATCTGAGGCTAGAAAAATGAGTTTTGACGAAGTTGATAAAATCGGAGAAGGACGTGTATGGACTGGCATTGATGCCAAAAACGTAGGACTTGTTGATCTCTTCGGTGGACTAAACGATGCCGTTCGCATTGCAGCCGAGAAAGCAAAAGTTGAGGATTATAGAATTGTTGAATTACCAACGCTTAAAGACCCATTCAAGGTTCTTTTAGAAGAATTTGAAACAGAGGTGGTTGCAAGAATTTCAGGCGATAAAATAGTAGCAGCAAAATATTTGCAACATATCACAAGCGCACTTAAAATGAGTGGAATACAAGCCAGAATGGAGTACGACTTAGATATCAACTAACAAAAAGGGAAAAGGAGAAAGGTAAAAGTTTGTTTACTAAACCTTTACCTTTCTCCTTTCCTTTTTAAAACTTTCTCCTTGTACCTTTTACCTTGCACCTTTTAACTGTGCCGTGTGGAGATTAGGGGAGTCGAACCCCTGACCTCTTGCCTGCCAGGCAAGCGCTCTAGCCAACTGAGCTAAATCCCCGATAGAGTGCGCAAATTTAATAATTTATTTAATACAAATTGTAATTTTATAAAAGTCTAATCTTTTATAAAATTTTACAATTGTAAATACCGATGTCCAATCGGTATAATTGGGCAACAAACAAATCCGTTTTTTTGCAAAAACTCCAAAACCTTTGGTAAGGCATAACTCATGCGTGGAAAAGCTTTCAGTGAATCATGAAAAACAATAATGTCGCCTGATTTAACGTGTGGAATAACATTGTTCAAACATTTTTCGGGTGTTATTGTCTCTAGATAATCTTGCGATAATATATTCCAGAATATTAAACGATAATCATGTCTTAATCTTCTTATCTGCGACAACTTTATACGCCCGTATGGCGGTCTAAACAGTTTGCTGTCAATGTAGTGTGAAGCTAAATCAATGTCCTCGAAATACTCTTTGTTATTAGTTTTCCATCCTTTTAAGTGGCTATATGTGTGGTTTCCAGTAGAGTGTCCCTCGTTAATCAGTTTTTGATAAAGTTCAGGATTTCTATCTACATTTTTGCCGATACAAAAAAAGGTTGCCTTTGCATTAAAATTTTTTAAAGTTTCTAAAATAAAAGGAGTAGTTTCTGGATTTGGGCCATCATCAAAAGTAATATAAACTTCCCTTTTACTATTTGGGATTCTCCAAACAGTATAAGGGAAAAGGGAAGCAATTATTTTGTATAAGCTGGACAATAATCTACATGATGTTTTTACAAAAATGCTAAATTTTTAAATATTATTTTGATGTTTATAAAAATAATTATACTTTTGCACCCACATAAAATGGCACTGACCCATGGTGTAATGGTAGCACTGCAGATTTTGGTTCTGCCTGTTAAGGTTCGAATCCTTATGGGTCAACTCAGAGCCCTCGCAATCATTAAGTTGTGAGGGTTTTTTTATAACTCCGTTCCCAACAATACAATTAATTCTTACCTTTGACACTATATACGCATTCGAAGTGAAAATTTGGACAAAATATAAGGATAACACCATTTTCAGATTCGTTTTAAGCTTCGCAATTGGAACAGGCTTGAACTTATTAGTGACTTACTCTCCGATAATATCTAGTGCAATAAAAAACTTTATTACAAGTCTGAATCTTAGTACGTTGATGACGTATTTAACTACAAAACATTTAAATTTATTAGGGGTATCTGCTTTCATGACCGGCAATATGATTACTATTGGAGAGAATAGTATTTATTTCACGTATGCTTGTCTTGGAATTAGTAACATAGTCAGATTTGCAGGCTTTATTTTAACATATTTTGGACAATTTTATAAAAAGCTACTTTATATATTGGTAGGCATCTTTGTTTTATTGGTAGCAAATGTAAGTCGAGTCACTTTTATTAGCATAGTTATAAGTTATGATTTCGGTTTATTTGATTTTGTGCATAAATACGGGACAATTTTTTTCGTTTATGGAACGATTTTTCTTTTGTGGGTAGTGTGGTCTAAAATAAACAATAGATAGTTAAACTTAATGGATTGGAAGGTCCAAATTATTTTTCTTATAACAATGTTAAATCGTGGCAGTAGGAGATTTGTGAAATAATGTAGTTACCATCTTCCTCCTGCACCACCGCCACCAAAACTGCCGCCACCACCACCGCTAAAACCTCCGCCTCTACTATAGCCGCCACCTCCGCCACTATAGCCACCACTACTTGACGATCCTGCCGGTTTAAGAATTGCCATAATAATCAGGATGATTGCAAATATTATATATGCAGTCAGGTTACTGTCTTTTTCAATGGTGGAATTGTAATATTCATCTGCAGAATACTCCTGAGAGGCAAGTTGTATCATAACATCAACCGAACGATTGATTCCAATAGCGTAGCGATTACCCTCAATTGTATCGTTTTTGAGAATGGGTATAAATTCATGTTCAACAATGCGTTTCGCAATCGCATCAGATATAACGCCTTCGAGTCCATAGCCTGTTGCAATGAAAATTTCTCCGTGACGTCTTTTTGTTTTAGGCACAATTACTATAACTGCCCCATTGTCCTTGCCTTTTTGCCCAACGCCCCATTTCTCACCAATGCGTTGGGCATAGTCGCCAATCTCATAATCGCCAGTTGTGGCAACAACAATAACGTATATTTGAGTTGACGTAGAGTTATTAAATGCGAGTAGTTTTTGCTCCAAAGCTTGAGTTTCCTCTGCGTTCAAAATCCCAACAAAGTCGTTAAATAGTCGTGGGGGATACATTGGATCGGGCAAATCCTGTGAAAATATGAGGTTTGCAAACAATATGTATGTTAATAGAAAAAGAAGTTTTCGAATCATAATCAATTTCAATGTTTCAGGTTATATAATCTTTGAAAAGTGATTTATCTATAAACACTACTGTTTATCCAAAAGAAATTTTGTCGGGTAACTCATCAACATCGTCAGCTTGGTAAGGGAAAAACTCTTTTAGTTGCAAACCAGCAAGTTTTATACCTTCAGTTAGCCCAATTACCATTTCGCCTTTTTTGAAATGATCAATCATTAAATTTTTGGTATTATTCCAAAAATCGTCAGGCACTTTTTTGTCAATCCCCTCATCGCCGATAATCGCAAACTTGCGATCCAACACAGAAAGATAAATTAAAACACCGTTTTGCAAATCAGTTTTGTGCATTTCGAGTTTATTGAATATTTGCACGGCTCGGTCGATTGGGTTTTTCGTTTTACATTTCGTATCTATATGCACGCGAATTTCGCCCGAAGTGTTGAGTTCTGCTTCGCCAATTGCGTCAACAATTTGCTGTTTTTGCTCAGTAGTGAAAAAATCTTTTGAGTTCATTTTCAACAACTTAACAATTTTTATATAGATGTGTAAAAACAGTTCTAAAACTCAACAGTTGGTGCCTTTTCTGCACCTGTATCAGCCTCAAAATAAGCTTTTCGCTCGAAACCAAAAAGATTTGCCCAAATGTTTTTAGGAAAACGTCTGATATATGAATTAAAATCTTGTGCTGCCTCATTAAATTTTCTTCTCTCAACGGCAATACGGTTTTCAGTACCTTCAAGTTGCGCTTGCAACTCAAGAAAATTTTGGCTTGCTTTCAATTCCGGATAACGTTCCACTGTAATCATTAAACGAGATAATGCGCCACTCAACTCGTTTTGTACAGACTGAAACTGCTCAATATTCCTCTCGCTCAGGTTTGTTGGATCAATTGTTGTTTGAGTTGCTTTCGAGCGAGCCTCAACAACTCCCGTTAGAGTCTCTTTTTCAAAGTCGGCATAGCCTTTAACGGTGTTCACAAGGTTGGGAATCAGGTCTAACCTACGTTGATAAACGTTCTTAACATTGCTCCACTGCGTTGTTACGGCTTCTTCTTTTTTAGTCATTGCGTTATAAGATATTACGGGCGAAATTGCAATAAGTGCGATTAAAACAATCACAATTATCCATACTGTTTTTTTTCTCATTTTTCTATTTTTTAAAATTAATTTCCATCCAAAGTTACGAAAAAACTCATATATAATAAATAGCATAAGCACAATTGATATAGATATAAGTTATGACAACAGTTTATTTGATCTTGTTCATAAATACGGGACAAGATTATCTATGGAATAATGTTGTATGTGGGTAGTATGTATGGTCAAAGAAAAACAACCGATAGTCAAGTTTAACACGTTGTTAACGAAATTTTATACCATTGACACAGGGGAAAACAGATTTTTTTTGTTTCTTTGTTATTATTGCAAACAATGTCTATGGAAGAGTTTGACGACATATTTATTGTAAATGATGATTCAGCAAAGGTTCGCAAAGGTTCTATTCTTATTTCAGAACCCTTGGGACGTGATATGTTTTTTAAAAAATCGGTTGTCCTAATAGTCGAACATAATAGAAAAGGGACAGTTGGCTTTGTTCTAAACAAACCACTTTTCCTTCCAATGCAAGAAATTTTTGATAAATTTCCCAGTATTCCCGATAATGTCTCTTTGGGTGGTCCGGTAGAACTCAACTCCCTACATTTTATTCACACATTGGGCGACAGATTTGGAGAGGCAAAGAAGCTAAAATCAAACTTATACTGGGGAGGGGATTTTGAACAGATGCAAATGCTGATGAAAGCTGGTTCGGTTGACACAACACAAATAAAATTCTTTGTTGGATATAGTGGCTGGGAGCCAGGACAGTTAGACGACGAACTCTCTCGTTCACAATGGGTTGTTTCAAAATTATCTGCTGACAAAATAATTAATTCGCCACGCGATCTTTGGGACGAATGTATTGAATCGTTAGGACAACGATTTAAACCATGGCTACACGTCCCTGATGAGCCTGCAATGAACTAAAGCGGACCGTTGTGAATAACTCTTTAAAAATCATTTGCCGTTTTTTAGAGAAATCTGAATTCTAAACAGTAAATTTGGGGAAAATAATGAATGTATGAAACGAACATGCCAACCTAACTTGGCACGTAAGTTTCGTATGATCTTAGAAGAAAAAATTATAGACATATGAAAGGTTCTGCCGTTCAAACGCCATTGATGAGACAGTATTATAAAATCAAAGAGAAGCATCCCGATGCTGTTCTTCTGTTTCGTGTTGGCGATTTTTATGAAACCTTTGAAAAAGATGCTATAAAAACCTCCGAGATACTTGGAATAACATTGACACGCCGTGCAAATGGTGCGGCTTCATCAGTCGAGTTGGCGGGTTTTCCTTATCATGCTTTGGATACGTATCTGCCCAAACTGGTCAGAGCAGGACAAAGAGTAGCGATATGCGAACAGCTTGAAGATCCCAAACAAGCTAAAACAATAGTTAAACGTGGTATTACTGAGCTTGTTACCCCCGGAACAACCATAAACGAAAATATTTTAAATGGCAGAGAGAACAACTTTCTTGCCTCGGTCTATTTTGACAATAAATTAAGTAGCGTAGCATTTTTAGATTTATCGACAGGAGAGTTTTTTGTTGCAGAGGGTACAGTCGATTATATCGACAAACTTTTGCAAAGTTTTAATCCCAAAGAGATTTTATTCGAAAAAGATCAAAAAGCAAAATTCAAAGAGCTATTTGATACTAAGGCGTTTCCTTTTGGAATGGACGAATGGGCTTATGAATATAATACCGCATACGATATATTGACTAAGCGTTTTGAAACCCAATCTTTAAAGGGTTTTGGTATCGAAAACTTTAAGCATGGGGTTATCGCGGCTGGGGTTATATTGCATTATCTCGAGCTAACACATCATAAAAACTTAGGAAATATAACTTCTCTTTCGCGCATTGATGAGGATAGGTTTGTATGGTTAGATAAATTTACTATTCGCAACCTTGAGGTTTTTGAGGCTCTTCACGAAAAGGGAAAATCTCTTGTTCAGACTATTGATAACACCCTGACTCCAATGGGTAGTCGTTTGTTTAAACGTTGGTTTGCGTTACCATTAAAACAGGTTCAGACAATCAACGACAGGCATAATGTTGTCTCATGGTTCTTAGATAATAGGACTTCGATGGAAGATGCACAGTCTTATATCAGAAAAGTAGGAGATTTAGAGCGACTGATAACAAAGGTTGCCGTTTTGCGGATAAATCCACGCGAACTGGTTGCTTTGGGAGAATCATTAACCGCGCTTGAACCTCTAAAAGAGCTTCTAGGCAAAGCCTCCGAGCCTGTATTGAAGCGTATTGCCGAACAGATACAGCTCTGTAAAATCATGATAGAACGGATAGAGAAAGAGATAAACCCTACGCCACCGCCAAATCTTACAAAGGGAGATGTTATTGCTCATGGCGTAAATGCCGAGCTTGATAAATTGAGAAACATAGCCTTCACCGGAAAGGACTATCTGTCGCAGTTGCAGGAGAAATATTCGAGCGAAACAGGAATACCAAGTTTGAAAATAGCATTCAATAATGTCTTTGGATATTATATTGAGGTTAGGAATACACATAAAAATAAAGTACCGTCAGAATGGATTCGTAAACAAACCCTCGTAAGTGCTGAAAGATACATAACCCCCGAACTTAAAGAGTATGAGGAGCAAATCTTAGGTGCAGAAGAGAAAATTATTGAGTTAGAAAAGCAGCTTTTTAATGACTTGATTGTATCGTTGACAGACTATGTCGCTTCTATTCAGCTTAATGCAAACTTAATTGCACGTCTCGACTGTCTGCAGTCATTTGCGACTGTCGCCATATCAAATAATTATTGCCGCCCAGAAGTAACAGATAGTTTGGATATAGATATTAAACAAGGACGACATCCTGTTATCGAGACACATATGCCACTAGGCGAAGAATATGTGGCTAATGACGTGTTTATAAACAACGATGATCAGCAAATAATTATCATTACCGGTCCAAACATGTCGGGTAAATCTGCGCTTTTAAGACAAACCGCGCTGATTACTTTGATGGCACAAGTGGGTTGCTATGTTCCTGCAAAAGAGGCAAAAATAGGTGTCGTTGATAAGATATTTACTCGTGTGGGGGCTTCTGACAATATTTCGTTGGGAGAATCGACATTTATGGTTGAGATGAACGAAGCCGCCAGCATTCTTAACAATCTGTCGGAGAGAAGTTTAGTCCTTTTCGATGAGTTAGGACGTGGCACCAGTACATACGACGGTATCTCAATAGCTTGGTCGATAGTTGAGTATTTGCACGAGCACACAAAACATAGACCTAAAACCATGTTTGCAACTCATTATCACGAGCTTAACGAAATGGAATCGACCTTTAAACGAATAAAAAACTATAATGTTTCGGTTAGGGAGGTAAACAACAAAATAATATTTTTAAGAAAGCTTGTGAGAGGCGGTAGTGAGCATAGTTTTGGTATTCACGTTGCAAAAATGGCAGGAATGCCGCCTACAATTGTTAAACGAGCTGAGCAAATTCTTTCAGAATTGGAGGGTAGCGCAGGAGAAAAAAAACTGACCAAGCCAGTAAAAGATTTAGGAAGCAAGCGCGAAGGTTATCAGTTGAGCATCTTTCAATTAGACGATCCAACTTTGATGCAAATCCGTAACGAAATTAAAAACCTTGATATCAACAATATCACACCACTTGAAGCCCTTAACAAACTGAACGAGATTAAGAAAATAATTGGACTAAAATAGTTGTAGAGACGGAGTATGCACCGTCTCTACGTGTAAATCCGTTACATCTGAGTTATCCGTGTTCCAAAACTCGAACATAAAACAAATTTTAATAATATGAGAATCTCGGTATTTGCACTAACGTTGTTTGCCGTTTCATTTTTTCAAATGAAGGCATTCAGTCAACTTACTATTAAAGGTAGAGTTGTTGCAGAACAAAGTTTAGAAGCCCTGTCATTCGTCTCTATACAGATTAAAAACACAAGTTACGGAACAATTTCATCTTACGAGGGGTTTTTCTCCTTATTTATTGAAAATAAATACATTGGAGACTCAGTAATTTTCTCATTTATGGGATTTGAAAGCAAAACTGTTGCCATACAGGATTTTAGCAAAATCAGCGTTATCAAGTTAAAGCCTACAAGCATAATGTTAGACGAAGTAAAAGTTGTCGAAAAAGACCCGCATTTGATTTACAAAAACTTTTATTCAATCGTTGACAGTTATCGAAAATCTAAAAGCGGATATTTTGGTAAAACATTCTTTTCGTTAAGTAGCTTTAATGGGATATTGCCAGTCGAAATTATCGAGGGTTTGTATAATTGCGAATATACTGATAATTCAGGTATTGCAAACGCAAATCTCAAAATGGGCAGATATGGTCACGATTCAAATTCTTATTTCTATAGTTTAAATACGTCTGATATTCTGATAAACTACAAACTGTACAGCACCGACGACAACACATATTTACCTTTGTGGCCCGGAAAGATGAGCCTAAATTCAATCAAAAAGAACTATATAATAACTGCAAGAACTGGTGGTACAAATAGTTACATAATATATACATTTAAGGCAAAAGACAAAAATATTTTTAGCGGCAGTTTGACATTCGATATAGCTACTAAAAAGATAGTAAAAGTTGCCCTGTTAATCGAGAAACCTCAAAAGAGTGTTTTCGCGCCAATAAACCCACAACATAGATTAGAACTATTAAACATTGACATTCAGATTGTTTACAATCCACAAAACTTGCAACACATTAAATATATAACTGTCAATTATGATATCGATTATTTCTCATCGGAGCAGACGATGAAAATAAATACAAAAGCTCTGTTTTTGCTGTTCCACGAGGGAGCGTCTTATATCGACCCAGTTTTCACAAGCGATCCCTGTTTATCAAACGATTATGAAAGAATTCTTGCCGTAGGATTTGACTCCGTTTTTTGGAAAACAAACTATAATCTTCCTCTAAGCGATAAAACGGCAAGTGCTTTTGATTATTTAGTCAAGCACGGCTCAACCGTAAATTTTGATATCAACCAAGAGTTTAAAATAGAAGATAAAGAACATTTTAATCTCATGCCGTGGAGTGAACATCAAAGAATAAAATGGAGCGACTTTAACCATAATTCAAAGGACTTTGGTATAAGAGAAAAGAAAATTAATACTCCAAATAATTATTACACGCCAGCCGATTTATATAACATTGATTTTTCCTTTATGGTTAACCCAATTAGAACCGAGGGAGAGAATTTTCGTTATATTTCAAACACATTTTTTAACCGCAGAAAATCATACTATTTTCTTGAAAAGGACGAGAAAACTTTAGCATTGGTAAACATCTTGTTCGATATGAATAATGTTGAAAAAAACACAATGGATTCCATGCTAATGGTTGACAACACAGTTTTTAACCGAGGAATAGTCGAACAGGCATGCATACGCGCTAACAACAACACTATCAACATTATAAAACATACCGATAGAGGCAGAGATTTTGAAAAACTAAAAGAGATAAATAGAACTTATCTTCAAAAAACAGGTATTGACAACATCTCTCTTTTTGCTCGCAAATACAAAGAAGTTGTGTTGGATAACGAAACTTCAGCCGACAGCGATTACAATATAGGCACGGCTCTACTGCTCAAGAAAGATTATATAGGAGCTATTTTGCACTTAACCAAGGCTTTAGAAACATCTACAAATAACAGTCAAAAGAGAGACATCTATTACAACAGAGCTGTCGCCTTTATCGAACTAAACGATATTCCGAAAGCAAAGCGAGACCTTCAGAATGCAATAAATTTGGGAGATGTGGAGTCTCAAAAACTATTAGATAAAATTGAAGATAGATAAAAATTAAAAAGTAAAAGTTGAAAGTAATTGTCAATTTCTTTTACCTTGTACCTTTCTCCTTTCACCTTTTAATCATTACATCTGAGTTATCCGTGTTCTATACTTTCTTACACATTTTGCTCCCGTATAATCCCCTCGCGATAAGCCTTTAACAAGAACTCTAAGTCTTTAATCTGCTTTTGAAGCTCAATACCAATATCTGTATCGCCAACACGTTTGCGGCTTGTAACACGTTTCAATATGGTCTGCATGGTGCTTATATCAACCTCCTCTTCGATAGCTTTCTTTTTCGATTCAAAAGATTTATGAGCTACCAATATCAAACCATAAGAGTTGTATATCAGCGTGTAACCAGCTATTCCTGTAACAGGTTGATATGCTTTTGACATTCCACCGTCAATTACAATTAACTTTCCGTTGGCTTTAACAGGGTTTTCACCTCTTGAAAACTTAACTGGCGTGTGTCCATTAATAATATGGCTATCATCAGGGTTAAGACCAAATTCTTTTAAAATATTGTTGCAAACTGTTTCGTCGTCTCGTAGTTTGAAATATGAATTTTTCTCTTCCTCGTGAGTTTTTTTATCTTCAACAAGGTACATTTCAAAAGTTGCCATTTTTCTTTTTCCGAAAAGAGGAGAGTCGGGTCCCTGCCACAGATACCAAAAGTAATCAAGTTCGTATGAGTTTGGCAAACCTTGATTTGCATTAGCCATTGCTCTTCTCATGATTTTTTCAAGCTCATCGAACAGTGCTTTTCCTTTTAGTTTTTTATCCAAAACCTTAACCTCTTTCAGTGAGCCATCTTCATTTAAGGGAATACATCCGTGCACAAGCAAATTGGAGTTGTATGTCAGATACATGCTTCCCTTATCGAAAAGATACTGTATGTGTTTTCTTAACTTCTCTGATGTCAAAAACGCACTTTGCAATCTATCTATCACAGTCGTCTCTTCTTCAGTCAGCTTATATGGATTTTTAGGATCTAATGTTGGGAAACTCGTATCTTTTAGTGGATAGATTTCACCGTCAATTTCAACTGTACCTTTTTCTTTATCAATACGATGCATGCGTTTGACATGTTCCATATCAAATAATGGATTATTGTCAATAATTTGTCCGTCAAGTTTAAATTGAATAATGCTAATAGCTTTATGCATTCGCCTTACAAGCATCTCTTGTGATTCCGAGTAGTTGGTTTGGACTTTTGGTTTAAACGGGAGACACTCCTCACTTCCGTATGTTTCTATTGCAAATGTGGCTAAGGGCAACAGATTTATTCCGTAATTATCTTCAATTATCGCTAAGTTGTCGTATCTGGCAGCCATTCTAATTACAGAGGCTATACAAGCCTTAGAGCCAAGTGCAGCACCCATCCAAACAACATCGTGATTGCCCCATTGTATATCAACGTCTTGATACTGCATAAGTGTATCTATAACAACATCAGGACTTGGACCTCTGTCATAAATATCCCCAACAATATGCAAACGGTCTATTGTAAGTCTTCTTATTAGAACACAAATTTCGTATATAAACGCGTCTGCTCTACCGGTTTCGATTATTGCATTTATAATAGAGTTGTAATACTCTGATTTGTTGACATCTAAGTCGTGCTCGTGCAAAAGCTCTTCGATAACATAAGCAAAATCGGCGGGCAACATTTTTCTAACTTTAGAGCGAGTATATTTTCCACTGGCATTGCGACAAACTTCTATTAGTCTGTGTAGTGTAATTTTATACCACTCTTTGGGGTTCTCTTCGGTTCTGAGGATATATCGGAGTTTCTCTTTTGGATAATATATTAATGTTGCCAATTGTGATTTTTCCGACTGTCGCAAACTATCTTTGAACACATCATTAATTTTTCTTTTTATAACCCCCGATGCATTATTCAGTATGTGTGTGAACGCTTCGTATTCTCCATGAATATCGGAGATAAAGTGTTCTGTGCCTTTTGGCAGGTTTAAAATCGCACTTAAATTAATAATTTCGGTACTTGCTTTTTGAATTGTCGGATACCTTTGCGACAATGATTTTAGAAGTCTCAGTTCAGTATCGGTCATAGCTTTTTTTTAATTTTTACAAAGATAAGATTTAAGAACAATCTAACAAGCGTTTTAAGCTCATTGACAAGATTTAGTAACACAGTTTTATTAGAGAGGAGAAAATTATCAGCTTACAGTTGTAAAAGCTATCTGAACTTTTTGTCCTATTCGATATTTTGCCATTCTAACAGCTTTTGTTTTAATATTTTGCAGTGATGATGTTTTCCATTGAAGTGTAATTTAATTTACTTTAAGCAAGTAGTTGTGTTTCTGGATAATATAGGTCCGATGCTTTTTTTACAATGGAATTAATTATAGTGAGTTTTCAATTCTTTAATATGTTGAAAACATTAAAGTTTTAATATTTGACGTGGCAATTTATTGACTTAATAATATGTTGTTGTAGTGGTTTTGTAGCGGTAAAATAGTTGACAGTATTAAAAAATGGTGGTATTCTTGCATGAATTTTTTCTCAGCTATCCAACAAAATGCCCCGGTCCGCTATGATATTGTCACACTACACTTGAGCGCATTTTATGACAATTACGGGGCGTTTTGTTTTAAAGTAATGTAATAAACAATAAAATTTGGATTAGATTTGTGTAAATAATATCTAAGCGTTATTTTTCGTTAAACTTTAAACCAATAAAATTATTAAACAATGAAAAAACAAATTCTATTTTCTATTTTAATGATTGTAATTGCAACTTCGCTATCAGCTCAAAAAATACCATCAGTAGATTTAAAAACCATTAATGGTAAAACTTGCAATACCTCTTCAATAATAACAAATAAAGGGAAACCAATTGTTATAAGTTTTTGGGCAACTTGGTGCAAACCCTGTATTAAGGAGCTTTCTGCTTTTCACGATAATTATATTGACTGGCAAGAAGAGACGGGAGTTAAAATAGTCGCAATTTCAATTGACGATACCAGAAGTATGTCTCGTGTTGCTCCTTTTGTTAACGCTAAAGGATGGGAGTTTGAGGTTTATTGCGATCCAAATGGCGACTTTAAAAGAGCAATGAACGTAGCAAACCCTCCCCATACATTTTTGATTGATGGTTCAGGTAATATTGTTTGGCAGCATAGCGGATATGTTGAAGGAGACGAAGAAGAGCTATACAAAAAAATAAAGGGGCTTAAAAAGTAATTAGTAAGCTTCTTTTCATTTTATTATTGTGGTTGTAATATCAAATAGCTATTTGCAACTACTGTTAAATTAAATAACAGAATCGAAATGCGCATAAAACTACCGACAATAGCTATTGCACTATTGTTATCATATTCAGGCTTTTCACAAGTAGATGAGGAAATACGGGGTCAGTTCTCGGGAAACTTTCAACTTGATGGACAAACTTATGTTAAAGATAGTTTAACAGGAGCAGAAGAGGCACCGGAAGATGTTCTAATTAATGCCTACGGTAATTTGAGATACAATTACGGAAAGCTTACAGCAGGGATCCGTTTCGAGGCTTATTTGAACACAATGCAAGGAATATCAAAAAACTATGATGGGACAGGTATTCCGTATAAATTTTTCAATTATAAAAATAACGAATTAGAGTTTACTGTAGGAAACTTTTATGAGCAGTTTGGAAGCGGTATGGCTTTGCGCGCATATGAAGATAAAACTTTAGGTATAGATAATGCTTTTGAGGGAGTTTTGGTAAAACACAATCCTTATAATGGCATATATTTTAAGGGATTAGTCGGAAAACAGAGACTCTTTTTTGGTCAAGGTCCCGGTATTGTCAGGGGAATAGATGGCGAGTTTCAACTAAACGAAGCTTTTAAACTTGACAGTATGAAGACTCAAATAACCCTTGGTGGGAGCTTCGTATCTAAATATCAACCCGATAAAAATCCGTTATTAAAGTTACCTGAAAATGTTGCCCTGTTTGCATCACGTTTAAATATTCAAAATGGGGGTTTTACATTGGTATCTGAATATGCATACAAAGTTAACGACCCTTCTGCTGATAATCAAAACAACTATCAGCCTGGACAAGCAATAATGACTGATTTATCATACACAGTAGGAAGCTTTGGACTAATAGTTGGAGGGAAGTGGCTAAATAATATGAGTTTTAGGTCAGACAGAAACGCTCGTCAGAATGACTTGCTTATCAATTACTTGCCGGCTATATCGAGAAATCATACTTATAGTATGGCGGCAATGTACCCCTATGCAACAACACTAAACGGCGAAGCCGGTGTAAAAGGAGAAATATTTTATCGTTTTAAAAGAAATACACCATTAGGTGGTAAATATGGAACACTTGTTACATTAAGTTACAGCAGGGTTAACAGCATTGACACAACTAATTTACCAATGTTTGACTCACTTCGACCGCACTGGAACAGATATGAAACCAAGTTTCTAAGCGTTGGGGAGGAGAGGTACTATGAAGATTTGTGCCTAGAGGTGCAAAAGAGACTAACAAGCAAACTATCTGGTATTTTTACAGCGCAATATACAGCCTATAATAAACAAGTTTTAGAAGGAAAAGATGGTATGATAGAGGCGTTTATTTTTGTTGGAGACCTGTCATACCGTATACGTCCAAAACACACTCTACGAGCTGAATTACAGTATCTTGAAACAAAACAGGAAAACGGAAGTTGGTTGGCAGGAACATTGGAATATACCATCTCGCCTAATTGGTTCATCGCACTTATTGATCAATACAATTATGGTAATCCAGAAGTTGATAAACAGTTGCACTACTTTATGGTACGTGGGGGTTACACAAGGGGTTCAAACAGAATTCAAATAGGATATGGAAGGCAGAGTATGGGTGTAATATGTGTTGGAGGAGTTTGTAGAGTTGTACCTGCATCAACGGGATTTAATTTTTCTATATCAAGTACATTTTAAAAAGAGAGATTATGAGGACAATATATTTGATATTAGCAGTTGCTTTTGCAACATTTATATTGCATTCGTGTGATATAATAGAAGGAAATCCATATGAAGCGGTTGGTGGTGGCGGTCATGGTGATACGGTTTCTACTGATGTTACGAAAAGAGTGCTTTTAATTGAATTTACAGGCTTTCTATGTACAAGCTGCCCGGAGGCACACGCTCAAATTAACTTATTAAAAGATGCTTATGGAGATAAGTTGTTGCCAATCGCAATTCATGCAGGGAAGTTTGCAATACCTACTGCATCATTGCCATACGATTATAGAACCAATTTTGGTACCGCTTTGCATGATCATATTATTCCCAATGGTTACCCTGCCGGTATAGTATCATCTTTGTTATCATCTAACCAAAGTTCAGCAACAGATTGGGCAGGACAGGTAGAAGAGTCGTTAAAGGTATCAACAAGCCTTTCAATAGAAATTGAAAACAGTGTTGTTAGTAGTGATATCAAGACAAATATAAAAATAAAAAACACTAAACCTGAAATTGCGTTAAACGATTTAAAAGTATTTACTTTATTAGTTGAAGATTCAGTTGTAGGAGCACAACGTTTTCCGGGAGGTGAAACGGTAGACGATTACGTTCATAATCATATGTTAAGACACGGATTTACAACAAGTCATTTAGGAAACAATTTTGTTTTTAATGACCAAAATGAGTTTGATACTACATATTCTGTGTCTATTGACGGGGAATGGAGGGTAAATAAACTTTCTGTCGTTGTTTTTGTTACTAACATAGATGATGAGGTTTTACAAACAAATTACAAAAATATTGAGTAATAAAAATCAATATATAAGGCACGAATTTTGCAGCCATAATACTAACTAAAAAACATAAGCTTATGAAAAAACAACTACTATTTGTAATTTTTGTTTTGGCATCATTCTTTCTCGGTGCTCAAAGTATTGAAATATATGACTTAGATGGAAATATTATTCCAGCAGGTCAGAATTATGTTGTAAAAGGAAATGCAGGAGACTTTTTGGCTACATACCTGAAGGTGAAAAACGTAAGTGAAAATCCTGTTGAGGTCAAGTTCCGCAAACAAGTTTTAGAAACATTTGGAGAAATAGAGATCTCGTTTTGTTGGGCTGGTGCTTGTTTACCTCCACACATTAATGAGAGCCCCGGATTTGTAACGATTCAACCTGGTGAGTTTTCAGAAGAAAATTTAGGTGTTGAAATTTTTTCAGAAACTGCAGAAGAAGGTATTGCAAGAATAGCAATGACAGCCTTTGATAGTAATAATCCAAGTGATTCTACTCGTATTGTTGTTGTTGCCGATTATTTTACTTCTATCAAAGAAGCTGATAAAGTTCACATGAAAATTTATCCAAACCCAACAAATGGTGAGCTAAATATTACAGGAGGATACGGTAAAACGGTAAAAGTATTTAACGCTATTGGTCAGCTTATGTTCTCGCAGCAGCTTAATAGTGATCAAGAACTATTAGATTTAAGTTTTATAAAATCGGGAATTTATATGGTTCAATTAACTGATAACGGAAAAATAATAGAAACAAAAAAATTGATTAAGCAGTAGCTTTAAAGATAAGTTTTTTAAGTTTTCATAATTTTTGTGGTAAAAGTACTCTGCTGTTGTAAAAGCAGGGTACTTTTTACTTTTATACAAGTGACCATAATTAATGTGAGTTCTGCAAAGATGCTTTCTATTGAAAAATAACTGTTAATGGTAGCAACATTGCTGTTTTAAGAGCTGAAATATCAGGTAAAAATGTAGGGGAGTGTAAACCAACATCTTTCTTGTTTTTGTTTGTTACGCCAATCCTATAATAAACAGCAGGAATCAATTGAGCAAAACGAGAGAAGTCATCAGTTGTCATTCTAATTGGTAAATCAACAACCTTTTCTTCACCAAGAATGTTTATGGCAAGTTGTTTTAATTGTTCGGTTTCGTGCTTGTCGTTAATCAAAACAGGATAACCGTCACGGATATTAACGCTACCTTTGCAGCCAAACACTTGACTTGTTTTTTCGACTATATTGATTATCTGTTCTTTGGCAGCTTCGCGCCACGTTTCGTTTAATGTTCGCATTGTGCCATGCGCAGTTGCTGTTTCTGGCAATATGTTTGTGGCGCCGTTAGCTTCAATTTTCCCAAAGCTTAGAACAAAAGGTTCTGTTTGATTTACAAATCTTGATTTTATTTGTTGCAACGACACAATTGTTTGTGACAAAGCCAACACAACATCGTTTGCAAGGTGTGGCAGTGCTCCGTGACCACCCTTTCCCTCAATCGTAATTTCAATTTCGTCTCCTGAAGCCATATATGCTCCCGAACGAAATCCTACGTATCCTGTTGGCAGGTCGGGCAAAACGTGTTGTCCTATAATTAAATCGGGTTTTTTGGAGGCAAATAATCCTCGTTCTATCATTTGTAAAGCTCCACCAGGAAGAGATTCTTCCGAAGGCTGAAAAATAAATGTAACTTTACCTTTTAATGAATTTATGTTTTCACTGACAATTGTAGCAATTCCAAGCAGAGCAGCCATGTGAAAATCGTGTCCGCAGGCATGCATAACGCCTTTGTTTTTACTTTTATATTCTACTTTGGTCTTCTCTTCAATGGGGAGTGCATCGAGTTCGGCTCTGAAAGCAATATGTTTGCCGGGCTCTTTTCCTTGAATTTCGCAAACAATGCCTGTACCGGCAATATTTCTAATGCCCTTATGTGTTAATTTATTTAGCTTATCAACAATAAAATGATTTGTTTTAAACTCTTTTCCAGATAGCTCAGGGTTTTGATGTAACCACTTATACCATGACTCAACCTGTGGAATAATATCTTCAACCAGCTCTTTAATCTTATTTTGATCCATGTTTATATTGAATTTAAAAGCCTAAATTATTTGTAAAGATAGTCGAAATTAATAAAAGAGATAATTATTACAATTCTTAATTAATATTGTTTTTTTTCGGCTTTTGTCATTTGTTTTATGTAACCCATAATCCCTACGGGATTTTTTAATTGTTGTAACGTAAACAATACGATGATACTATAATAATCTCGGAAACACAAGGTTTTTTGCTAAATTTGTGCACTTGTACTATTTTTAAAATGGGTAAAATAAAACTCTATTTGTCGTTGGTAAAATTTAGCCACACGTTGTTTGCTATGCCTTTTGCAATAGTGGGTTTTTTCATGGCAACCAACTATTATAATTATGGTTTCGATATAAAAACGCTCATTTATGTTTTACTGTGTATGGTTTTTGTCCGCAATGCTGCTATGGCATTTAATCGCTACGTTGACAAACGTATTGATAAAGAAAACGAGCGCACATCAAGTCGTGAAATACCAAAAGGAGTTATAAAACCATCGAATGCACTGATTTTTGTTATAATCAATTCTGTTGCATTCATTGTTGTTACTTGGTTTATCAACAGATTGTGTTTCTATTTAAGCCCAATAGTTTTACTTGTTGTTTTGGGATATAGTTTTACTAAGCGTTTTACATTTATCAGCCACTACATTTTAGGTATAGGATTGGGATTGGCACCAATAGGCGCATTTTTGGCTGTTTCGGGCGAATTTAGAATTTTGCCGATACTTTTAAGTTTTGCTGTTTGGGCTTGGGTAAGTGGTTTTGATATTATCTATTCTGTTCAAGATGAGGAGTTTGACCGTCAAAACAGACTTTTTTCGATACCCGCTCATTTTGGGGTAGAACGAGCATTATGTATTTCACGGTTAACTCATTGTATGTCAGCAGCTTTCATTATTGCAACTATCTTTGTTGGTGGCTTTGGTTATAAGTATGTGTTGGCGGTATCTGTTTTTTGTGGATTATTAATCTATCAGCATATAATTGTGAAAGCCGATGATTTAAGTCGAGTTGATTTTGCATTTTTTAATTTGAACGGTCTGGCTTCTGTTCTTTTTGCTATTTTGGCTGTATGGGAGCTGTTGGAAATTGGAAATTAGAAATTAAAAGTTAGAAGTCGGAAATCGAGAGACAACAAAACTGAATTAATAATTAAAAGACTTATATCAATTGCCACGACTTTTAAGTCGTGGAGAGGTTATAGGCACACAAAATTGGGCTTCAGCCCAAACATAGAATTATTTAAAGACACTATTGTTTAAATTATAATATTTATACTTAGTTTAAAATCAAGATATTGTAAACTTTTTGAATGGTTAAAATAGGAAATATCGAGTTACGCGACAAGCCGCTTTTTTTAGCACCAATGGAAGATGTTACAGATATTACTTTCAGGTATATATGTAAACATTTTGGGGTTGATGTAATGTGTTCCGAGTTTGTTGCATCCGAGGCACTGATACGCTCAATTAAAAAGTCAACCGAAAAACTTGTTATGTTCGATTACGAGCGACCAATGGCTGTTCAAATTTTTGGGAACAATCACGACTCAATGGTCGAGGCGGCAAAGGTTGCAGAGTCATATAACCCTGATTTTATAGATATTAACTTTGGTTGTCCTGTAAAAAAAATTGCAACAAAAGGGTCAGGCGCAGGTATGTTGCGCACACCCGAGCTAATGGTTGAAATCGCAAGCTCGATAGTTAAAGCCGTTAAGCTACCTGTTACCGTAAAAACTCGACTTGGCTGGGACGAGAACTCAATAATTATCGAAGAATTGGCAGAGAAACTTCAAGACGTTGGTATAGCAATGCTCGCCATTCACGGAAGAACAAGGTCGCAGTTTTACAGGGGTGTTGCTGATTGGGAACCGATTGGCAGAGTAAAAAATAATCCTCGCATAAAGATACCTATTATCGGAAATGGCGATATAAAAAGTTCTGAAGATGCTAAAAATGCTTTCGATAAATATGGTGTCGATGGAGTAATGATTGGGCGCGGAGCTATCGGCAAACCGTGGATATTTAAGGAGATAAGACACTATTTAGACACAGGGGAACATCTGCCTCCACTAACTGTAACCGAAAGGGTTGAACTAACTCATATGCACCTTTTGAAAAGCATTGAGAATAAAGGCGAAAAATACGGAGTTTTGGAGATGCGTCAGCATTTTAGCAACTATTTTAAAGGACTTCCGAACTTTAAAGAGACAAGACTGAAGTTAGTTACAGCCCCAACGTATGATGAGGTTGTCGAAATCTTAAACCATATCAAACAAGAGTGGGGCGATATGCCACTACAGAATAATCATTTGGTTGACAATTGTTGTAAGAAATTAGAAAACTTATAGTTTAGTCTGAAAATGTGGCAGTAAACCCTTTTTCGCAAAATATCAATAAACTAAAATCACTATCTTTGTCAACTATTTTTTTATCGTAACAACATATAATTATGACCGAAATATCATCAAGGTATAATCCTGCCGAAACCGAAGACAAATGGTATAAATATTGGCTTGACAATGGCTTTTTTAATTCAGAACCCGATAATCGTGAACCGTATTGCATTGTTATTCCGCCACCAAACGTGACAGGTGTGTTGCATATGGGACACATGCTGAATAATACTATTCAAGATATTTTGGTGCGTCGTGCACGGATGCAAGGGAAAAACGCATGTTGGGTTCCGGGAACTGACCATGCATCTATTGCCACCGAAGCAAAAGTTGTGGAAAAACTTAAAAATGAGGGGATTGAAAAATCATCACTCACACGCGAACAGTTCCTCGAGCACGCTTGGGAGTGGAAAGAGAAACATGGCGGAATTATTCTCGAACAGTTAAAGAAATTGGGAGCTTCGTGCGATTGGCGAAGAACAAAATTTACTATGGACGAGCCTTTGTCGCAGAGCGTTTTAAAGGTTTTTGTAGATTTATATAACAAAGGACTTATCTATCGTGGCGTAAGAATGGTAAACTGGGATCCGCAAGCACTGACCGCAGTTAGCGATGAGGAGGTTGTTCATCGCGAAGTTGAATCGAAACTTTACTATCTGCGTTATTTTGTAAAGGATGACCCAACACAATATATAACCATTGCCACAACTCGCCCTGAAACAATTTTGGGAGATACAGCCGTTTGTGTTAACCCTAATGACAGCAGATTTAAAAATCTTGTTGGCAAGGAGGTGCTTGTTCCGCTAATAAACAGAGCAGTGAAAGTTATTGAAGATGAGTATGTTGATATGGAGTTTGGAACAGGAGCCTTGAAAATCACTCCTGCTCACGATATCAACGACTATGAAATAGGAAAGCGACACGAGCTCGATTTTATAGATATATTCAATCCGAACGGAACTCTGAACGAAAAAGCAATTCTCTATATCGGAAAAGATCGCTTTGATGTTAGAAATGAGATAGTTGCCGATTTGGAGAAAGCTGGAAATTTGGTAAAAACAGAGAATTATATAAATAAGGTCGGTTTTTCGGAACGCACGGATGCTGTTATTGAACCCAAACTCTCTTTGCAGTGGTTTTTGCGAATGAAAGACTTAGCCGAACCCGCACTTGAAGCAGTTATGAGCGACAGGGTTAAATTTTATCCTTCAAAATTCAAGAACACATACAAGTATTGGATGGAAAATATTCAGGATTGGTGTGTTAGCCGTCAGTTGTGGTGGGGGCAACGTATTCCCGCTTATTACTTGCCTGATGGTAAAGATTATGTTGTGGCTCTGACGATTGAAGAGGCACTTGTGTTAGCAAAAGAGAAAACGGGAAACAATAGTCTTACAATCAAAGACTTACGTCAAGACGATGACTGCCTTGATACTTGGTTTTCATCGTGGTTGTGGCCCATGACGGTTTTTGATGGAATTAATAATCCCGATAATCCCGATATCAAATACTACTATCCTACAAATGATTTAGTTACCGCTCCCGAGATTATGTTTTTCTGGGTTGCCCGAATGATTATGGCGGG
>JGI24712J26585_10000223_pt1 | contig 48193 bp, 48 predicted proteins | sample BioPla3DNA2_FD_26585 | JGI IMG/M metagenome (IMG submission 26585) | reverse complement strand
GGGGTATGCGAAAACCCTGCTGAAGGATAGTTCTTCGTAGTATGAAAATTATTATACTAGTGACTGAATATATTCCTACATATATATAATGAAAAAACACGCATATATCCTTGCTAATGGCTATGGTGAAAAATTGCTAAAGATAATAGGTAGTAATGTAGAGCTGTGTAAATCCGCAGAGCTTAAAAAAGGAGTTGGTTGATGAACTCCTTTTATTTTTTAATTGTTTTTATGCAGATAAATTTGTATAATATAATATATAGTAATAAAAAATAGAATTTGTGGAAGGTCGTGTCATATGCTGTCAAAGGTTAAAAGCTTTGGGCTTATGGGTATTGACGGATATGTTGTTATTGTGGAAACTGATATCTCTAACGGTATTCCGTCATTTGACATGGTTGGACTAGGTGATACAGCAGTTAAGGAGTCTAAAGAGCGTGTTCGTGCGGCTATCAAAAATGCAGGTCTTGAATTTCCAATCAAAAGAATTACAGTTAATCTTGCACCGGCAGACAAGAAAAAGGAAGGGTCAGCCTTTGATTTGCCGATAGCACTAGGTATTTTGATTGCTACAGAGCAAATAAGTAATGGAGATATTGATAATTACGCTTTTTTGGGTGAGCTTTCACTAGATGGAGAAATCAAACCAATCAAGGGAATTTTACCTATGGTCATCAGTGCAAGGCATAGCGGAATGGAAAATATTATTGTGCCTTTAGAAAATGCTGATGAAGCAGCAGTAGTTAATGGAATTAACGTAATGCCTGCAAAAAACATAGTTGATGTGGTAAATCACCTAAACGGTGTTTGCAAATTAAACATACATAATATTGATTTAAATGAGTTGTTTGAAAACAATATAGAATATGATGTGGATTTTGCCGATGTCAAGGGACAGGAAAATGTTAAACGTGCTTTAGAAGTTGCTGCATCTGGTGGACACAACTGCGTCATGATAGGAAGCCCCGGCTGTGGTAAGACAATGATTGCAAAGAGATTGCCGACTATTCTTCCGTCTATGACTTTTGAAGAAGCCCTTGAAGTAACCAAAATACACAGTATAGCCGGAAACTTGTCCGACAAGGTCGCGTTAATTACTCAACGTCCTTTCAGGGCTCCACACCATACCATATCAAATGTCAGCCTTATTGGTGGAGGCAAGTATCCAAAACCGGGTGAAATAAGCCTTGCTCATTTTGGAGTTTTATTTTTAGATGAGCTTCCCGAGTTTGATAAAAATGCTCTAGAGGTATTAAGACAGCCCTTAGAGGATGGAACAGTCACTATTTCAAGGATTAATGCAACTTTTACATATCCCGCAAGAACCACATTGATATGTGCAGCAAATCCGTGTAAATGTGGAAATTACTTAGATGAAACAAAAGAATGTACTTGTACCCCCAAGCAAATACAGCAGTATCTTGGAAAATTGTCAGGACCACTGTTAGATCGACTTGACATTCATATTGAAGTGCCTTCGGTGAAATTTAAAGATCTTGAAAGTCGCGAAGAAGGAGAAAAATCAAGTGTGATTAGAGAGCGGGTAAATAAAGCTAGGAAGATCCAACAAGAGAGATATAAAGGCTTAAATATATTCTCAAATGCAGAACTAACGCCTATGCTGATAAAAAAGTACTGTAAACTTGATAAAAAATGCAGTGAAATTCTAAAAAATGCCTTTGAAAGATTGGGCTTAAGTGCAAGAGCTCACAATAGAATTCTTAAGGTGGCTAGGACGATAGCAGATATGGAAGAAAGTGAAAGTATTCTTAAAGAGCATTTGCTAGAAGCGATACAATACAGAAGTCTTGACCGAAAAGTATAAAAAATTATTCTGTTTTACAGCTAAAGGTTTTCTGATATTTTGTGTGCATATTAGAATTTCCAGTTATTTAAGAAACTATGAAAGTTTCTAAATATGTAAAAATCTATATTAAGTCAGCCATAACAAACAAAACAGCAAAAAAACAACCCTAATTAAGTGTTAACCTGTTTTAGTGTCAAACGACTCCATTACGTGAGCTTCTAATGCTCAGGTCAAGTAATTGCGTCATTTGACACTAAAACGATAGGTACTCCCCACTATTCAATATTTTTTTATTCGCACCCCTAAAGATTTCTCAAACATTAGACGATATCCTATCGAGAAATATACTTTTATTGACAAGGAGTTTTTTATATGCTTAATAATTACAAATATTGGGTTTGGTTTGGGTCAATTCCCGGAATCGGTGCGATTAAGAGTAAAAAGCTACTTGAATATTTTGAAGATCCCTATAATATATTTACAGCAAAAGAATTGGATTTAGCCACCCAATCCTATTTAACTAGGTTGGATGTTACTAATCTGTTAAATAAGAAATATAAAGAAAATTTAAATAAGCATATTGAAAATATAAATGCAAATGATATAAAGATAATCTCAATTAAGGACGAAAATTATCCTGAATATTTGAAGAACATTTATGACCCTCCACTAATACTTTATGTCAAGGGAAAGGTCTATAAAGAAGAGAAGTATATTGCAGTGGTGGGTTCAAGGAGAGCCACATCGTATGGTTTGAATATGGCGGAAGTAGTTTCGCGAGAACTTTCAAGATGTGGCATAACTGTTGTTAGTGGGATGGCAAGAGGAATTGATACCTATGCTCATAAAGGAGTTCTAAGTGTAAGTGGAAGAACTATTGCTGTTTTAGGTTGTGGCCTCGACATAGTATATCCCTATGAAAATAAAAAAATCATGGAAAACATAATAATAGATGGAGCTTGTGTATCAGAATTTTTGCCCGGCACAAAGCCGCTTGCCGGTAATTTTCCTGCAAGAAATAGGATTATAAGTGGAATGTCAATGGGAGTTATAGTTATAGAGGCAGGAGAAAGAAGTGGATCGCTCATTACTGCTAATTTTGCATTAGAGCAGGGGCGTGAGGTGTTTGCGCTACCAGGTAATGTCAATAGTCTTAACAGCACAGGAACAAATAAATTGATTAAAGAAGGAGCTAAAATGGTTACTACGATAGAAGATGTTTTGGAAGAAATTGGTACGTATTTTAGTGATAATAAAAAGGATTCCTTTACAAACAAGCTAAAAGATGATAAATTGCTAAATGGACTTGATCAAGATGAAGTTAAAATCGTGGAATGCTTGAAACTAGAACCTGCTCATATTGATATTATTGCAAATAAGACCGGTTTGAATATAAAAGTTGTAAATTCGGTTATTGTTATGTTGGAGTTAAAAGGTATTGTTGAACAGATTCCTGGAAAAGTATATCGGCTAAAGTTATAAATTATTATTTGTATAAATAAATACATAATATTATAATAGTAAAGTGATTTTTATTTTGCAATTTTTCAATGTATGGTTATAATAAGATTATTGCAAAATAATGCAGACAAACATGACTGGAGGATAAAGATGGCTTATAAGTTAGTTATAGTTGAGTCTCCCGCAAAAGCTAATACAATTAAAAAGTTTCTAGGTAAGGATTATAAGATAGTGGCTTCTGTAGGACATGTGAGGGATTTACCAAAAAGTCAGATCGGTGTCGATGTTGAGAATAATTTTGAACCGAAATATATTACTATCAGGGGTAAAGGTGAGGTTATCTCTAAACTGAAGAAAGAAGCTAAAAATGCAAAAAGGATTTATCTAGCAACTGACCCTGATAGAGAGGGTGAAGCTATTTCGTGGCATTTGGCTACTTTATTGAATATAGATAATAACGAGAAATGCAGAGTGACTTTTAATGAAATTACAAAAAATGCAGTTAAAAATGCAATAAAAGAACCTAGAGAAATTGATTTAGATCTTGTAGATGCTCAGCAGGCTAGGAGGATTTTAGATAGAATAGTAGGTTATAAGATAAGTCCTATACTATGGAAGAAAGTTAAAAAGGGACTTAGTGCTGGAAGAGTTCAGTCAGTCGCTACAAGGTTAGTTTGTGACAGGGAAGAAGAAATTGAGAACTTTATACCTGAAGAGTATTGGTCAATAAATGCTACTCTTGAGAAGAAAGGTGCTAAAGGTAATTTTAACGCCAAATTTTATGGTAAAGATGGCAAAAAAGTAGAACTTAAAAATGAAGACGATGTAAAAAAAATACTTGATAACATAAAAGAAAAAGCATTTATTGTGAAAAAAATAAAGAAGAGTGAGAAGAAGAAATCGCCTGCTCCTCCATTCATTACTAGTACGATGCAACAGGAAGCAGCAAGAAAATTAGGTTTTACCACCAAAAAAACTATGATTGTTGCTCAGCATCTATATGAAGGTATTGATATAAAAGGAGTTGGAGCACTTGGACTTGTGACCTATATTCGTACCGATTCAACAAGGATTTCTAATGAGGCTCAACAGGATGCTATAAATTTTATTAAGGACAAATACGGAGAAAAGTATGTTCCTAAGGAAAAACGCATATTTAAAAATAAAAATGCCTCGCAGGATGCCCATGAATGTATAAGACCGTCACAAGTTGGCATGGAACCGGATGCTATAAAGGATTCTCTCACAAAAGATCAATATAAGCTATACAAATTAATCTGGTCGAGATTTGTATCAAGCCAGATGTCATCAGCGGAGTATGATACTATAAATACCGATATTACTGCAGGAGACTATATTTTTAGGGCTAATGGACAAAAACTAAGATTCCAAGGCTTTATAGTTTTATATCAGGAAGGTAAAGATGATGAAGGGGAAGAAAAAGATAATAACATTCCCGAACTTGTTGAAGGTGAAGAGTTAAAACAGAAAAAAATAGATCCTAAACAACATTTTACTCAACCACCACCAAGGTATACCGAAGCAAGTTTGGTAAAGACTCTAGAGGAAAAGGGAATAGGCAGACCGAGTACGTATGCTCCTACTATTACTACTATACTTGCTAGGGGATATGTAGTTAAGGATGCCAAAACATTACTACCTACAGAGTTGGGTAAAATAGTAAATGATATCATGAAAAATTATTTCCATGACATAGTGGATGTTGAGTTTACAGCTCAATTAGAGAAAAAACTTGATGATGTGGAAGAAGGTTATAAGAAATGGGTGGAAGTTATGCAGAGCTTTTATTCACCCTTTGCTAAGGTATTGAAAGATGCGGAGGATAAGATTGGCAATGTTGAGGTTCCTGATGAAGTAACGGATGAAATTTGTGAAAAGTGTGGAAGAAACATGGTAATAAAAATGAGCAGATATGGTAAGTTTTTAGCCTGTCCTGGGTTTCCAGAATGCAGAAATGCAAGACCTATTGTAGAGGAGACAGGGGTTAACTGTCCTAAATGTGGTGGTAAGGTATATATTAAAAAGTCCAGAAAGGGTAAGAAATACTTAGGTTGTGAGAATAATCCTACATGTAGCTTTATGAGCTGGGATATGCATTCTAAAGAGAGCTGTCCTAAATGTGGAAACTTCTTATTGAAAAAGTTTTCTGGCAAGAAAGTTCAATTTAAATGTAGCAATGAAGAGTGTGATTTTACCAAAGTTGAAGAACGTAAAAAAGAAGAAGAGTAATTCAGGTGATTTCAAAAAACATTGTATAGGTGTTTTTTGAAAGGATCTTAAGGAAAGGTAATATAAATGTCTCAATATATAAATGTAATAGGAGCAGGATTAGCAGGCTGTGAAGCTGCCTATCAAATAGCAAAAAGAGGAATAAAAGTACGGTTATATGAGATGAAGCCCATAACATATTCACCGGCACACCAACTTGAAACTTTTGCAGAACTTGTTTGTAGCAACTCATTAAGATCTGACCAGATTGAAAATGCAGTAGGGCTTTTAAAAGAAGAAATGAGACTGCTTGATTCTATAATAATGAAGTGTGCCGATGCAACAAGAGTGCCAGCGGGTGGGGCATTAGCGGTGGATAGAGGTCGATTTTCTCAATTAGTAACCGATTTAATTAGGGAAAATGAAAATATTGAAATAATAAATGAAGAAGTTAAGCAACTACCCTCAGAAGGGATTACAGTTTTAGCGTCAGGCCCATTGACTTCTAAAAGTTTGTCAAAGAGTATTATGGAGTTAATTGGAGAAGAATATCTTCATTTTTTCGATGCAGCTGCTCCTATTGTTACTTATGATTCAATCAATATGGACAAGGCTTATAAGGCAGCAAGATATAACAGGGGTACCGAAGATTACATTAACTGCCCTATGAATAAGGAAGAATATGATAACTTTTGGAATGAGCTGATTAAGGCAGAACTTGCACAAGTAAAAGATTTTGAAAAGGAAGTTGTCTTTGAAGGGTGCATGCCTATAGAGACAATGGCAAAAAGAGGCATAGATACTTTGCGATTTGGTCCTTTAAAGCCTGTGGGTTTGATTGACCCAAAGACGGGGCTTGAGGCATATGCTGTGGTTCAATTAAGGCAGGACAATACAGAGGGAACCCTATTTAATATGGTGGGATTTCAAACACGTTTAAAATGGCCAGAGCAAAAGAGAGTATTTAGTATGATACCAGGACTTGAGAATGCTGAGTTTTTAAGATATGGGGTTATGCATAGAAACACTTTTATTAATTCCCCGAAAATTCTTGAAGCTACCTATAGGATGAGAAAAATACCTAATATATATTTTGCAGGTCAGATGACTGGCGTGGAAGGGTATGTAGAATCTGCATCATCAGGGCTACTTGCTGGAATCAATGCTTCAATGAACTTCCTTAAAAAGAGTGAAGTATTATTCCCTAGGACAACTGCTTTAGGTGCATTGAGTAATTATATTTCCGACCCCAATGTTAAAGATTTTCAGCCGATGAATATAAATTTTGGTTTGATGGAGGGTTTAGGAGTTAGAATTAGGGATAAGCGAAAGAAAAATTATGAGATAGCTCAAAGAGCTTTACAAATTGTAAAAAAAATAGCGGAGGGAAATTTGTAGTATTTTGATTTTTTTACGAATTACTTTATTTGGTACGAATTTATTGTGTGTTTTTTCATTTTCGTAGTTGTTTTTTAAAAAAAATTATGTTAATATCTACTTAAGTATTTTTTTGTGAATAATGACTTATCTTAATTTATATACTTTTAAAGATTTACCGCTTAATAGATAACTATATAAAATGCAGAATTGAAGGTTATGTTATGAGTATAGTTATCTACAAATGCTTTAGAAGTTGTTCTTTATTGTTATTCTTTATATGTTTGCTAAAGTTAAACTTTTTGTTTTGGTTATTCGAAAAATAACTGATCGATCGTTTTTTCAATAAAATTAATTTGAAGGGCTTTGATATTAATATTACATAGGTTATTTTTGAAATGACCCTACAACAAAAGTAACTGTTCAACTAAAATTTCTGTTTTGATTTATATTTTTTGCATCAAGCATAAATTTCTTATACTTTGGAGGCTTCCTGAATTTTTTTAGATGAGTTTTGACATATATAATGAAATTTCTTAGATAAAGCATTTTGTTGTTCAAATATACTATAGCAATGGAATTAGAATAGGAGGCGTTCTATAATGCTAGACAGGATTTTATTTGAAACAAAGGTTGTTGAAAAATCCTTAAATGCATCATTAATGCGTAATGAAGCAATAGCTCACAATATCGCTAACGTAGATACTCCAGGATATAGCAGAAAGACTGTTAGCTTTGAAGAAAAACTGAAGGATGCCATTTATAAGAATAGCTTTAAGGGAAAAAGAACTGACCCAAGACATATTCAAATTGGTGCAAGTGGTATTGATGAGGTAAAAATTAACATAATTGAGGATAAAAGTTCCTTAGATATGAGGCTCGATGGTAATAATGTCGATATTGAACAAGAGATGGCTCAAATGGCGGAAAATAATATTAAGTATGAAGTGCTAATTCAGAGAATGATAGGTTCTTTTAATAAAATGAAAACAGTAATCAGGGAAGGACGATGATAATAATGGGATATTTTAGTTCTCTTAACATCGGAGCAACCGGATTGACCGCTCAAAGGCTTAGAATGGATACAATTTCACAAAATATCGCAAATGTAAACACAACAAGAACTGAAAATGGTACGCCCTACAGGAGAAAAGTTGTAGTTTTTGAGGAGAAATCGCAAGATACTCCTTTTTCAGAGTATTTGAATGATAGTAGCAAAAAATTAGTAGGGGCTGGGGTAAGAGTTGCAAGGGTTGTAGAAGATAGAACTGCTTTTAAAAAGGTTTACGATCCTGGGCATCCCGATGCTGACGAAGAGGGATATGTTGAAATGCCAAATGTTGATATACTTACCGAAATGATCAATATGATTTCTGCAACAAGATCCTATGAGGCTAATGTGACCTCTATAAACACAACTAAAAGTATGGCTATGAAGGCTTTACAAATCGGGAAATAGATACATAGAGTAGCTATAATATATTCTTAAGAAGAATTGTGTTTCACAAATCTATGGAGTGTAGGAGGCAATTATGGCTGTTAATGGAGTTAATATTTTATCTTCCATACCAAAATCAAACTTTATAAGTACCGACAAAACTGGTAGTGTTGAAAGTAGTTTTGCAAATTATCTCAAAGATGCACTAACAAAAGCCAGTGACCTTGAAAAGGAATCAACAGCTCTAACAGAATCGTTTGCCGCTGGTAATACAGATAATATCCACCAAGTTCTAATTGCTGCTGAGAAAGCAGAAATAGCACTTCAATTCACCATGCAAATTAGAAATAAAATCATGGAAGCCTATAATGAAATAATGCGTATGCAAATATAAATAAATTGAATTTGTTAGTTACTCGATAGTACAGGAATTTACATTTTGAAAGTTCGCCCGAAGGGCATTAAGTTTAGTGTGTTGTGTGTGCTTTAATTATGCTATGAGTAAAAGAAAAGATAATTGTGACAAAAGAAAAGAATCCTTGTGGAAGGTGATGATTTTATGCCCGAGGTTTTATCAAAGCTAAAAGAACGTTTTTCAGACCTGTGGAAAAATCTTGATAAATCTCAGAAGACCAGAGTATATTTGATATCAACTATATTGATTATCGCTATAACGGTAAGTATAGTGTTACTTACACGTACCACATATGTACCTCTTGTCACAATTGATGACACAAAGGATGCAGCTGAAATTGAAAAGGTGCTTACTGATAAGGGGATTAGTTTCAAACCAGGGGAAGGAAACAAGATACTAGTTAATTCAAAAGACAAGAATAAGGCTGAGTTTGCCCTTGCATCGTCGGGAATAACATCTGCAGGAATGAATTTTGAAGATGCTTGGAATCTTGTTAATATAACTTCAACTGAAAGTGACAAAAAACAATTATGGCAAAATTTCAAAAAGAACAGTCTTGTAGCAAAGCTTAAGATGTTTGATAATGTCAAGGATGCGGATGTTGAAGTTACGATGCCTGAAAATTCCCTGTTTTTTAGTGGTACATCCAGTGAAAAACCTACAGCTTTTGTTAGAATAAATCCAAAGGGAGAAATTAGCACCGAACAGGTAAAGGGAATAGTCAGTGTTGTTGCGGCATCCATAGAAGGACTTGAGCCTTCTAATGTAACAGTTGTCGACAATAACTTTAATGTATTAAGTGCTGAGCTTAACAGTAGCATAGGAGATACATCCACACAATACAAGATGAAGTTAAGAGTTAAGGAAGAACTCGAGAGAAATATAAAGGTATTATATCCAAACAAGTCAAATAGTTATGACTATATAAGTGTAGTTGTAAATCCCTTCTTAGAGTTTGATAAACATAAGACAACCAAAAGAGAAGTGGAAAAACCTACTAACCTTGATGAAGCAATAGTTAGTAGTCATACTGAAAAGGAAGAACTTGTTAATGGGGTTGAAGGTGGCGTACCGGGGATAGATACAAATCCAGGAGATGGTACTACTACATACCCTATAGAAGCTGGAAGAGAATCAACCTACAAAAAGACAGTAACAGATATAAATAGAGAGTTTAATGAAACAATGACTGAAATGGAAAAAGCCCAGGGTGAAATTAATTTTGAAAAATCTTCTGTAGCAGTAACACTATGGTACGGTCAAAAAGTGCCTGATGATAATGCAATTACTCCAGAGTTTCTTGAACAATGCCAGCAAGTCATAAGTGGTGCTACAAATATTCCGATATCGAAAATATCTATAAATAAGTATAAATTGGCACCAGAAGAAGTATATGAGGAGTCTTTATCTGAAAAGATCCAACAGTATATTGATAATTATGGATATTTTGCACTTATGCTTATTCTTATAATTGGTCTGCTTATTGCAGTAATACCTAGAAGGAAGAAGGATGAAGATGTAGAAGATGCTCTTGTACCAGAATTGGCAGGACAAGAAGCTAGCTTTATTGCTTCTGATCAAGATCCTGTCCAAGAGATTAGTATAGAGGAAAGATCCGAGGTCAAAAAGCAACTTGACAGATTTGTTAAAGAAAAACCTGAATCAGTCGCTCAACTTCTAAGAAATTGGTTGTCTGATGATTGGGATTAGAATAAATAAAAAAAGACAAAAGGGGGAAATAAGCGGTGGCGAGAAATTCAGGTGGAATAAAAACAGAAATTACAGGAAGGGAAAAAGCGGCAATGCTGCTTATTGCATTAGGACCTGAAAGATCTGCCGATATATTCAAGCATCTAAAGGATGAAGAAATAGAGCAGCTTACTTTAGAAATTGCAAATATCCGTACGGTGACTCCTGAAGAAAAGGAAAAAGTGTTAGAGGAGTTCTATCAAATATGTCTAGCACAGGATTACATAGCTGAGGGTGGTATAAGCTATGCAAAGGAAATCCTTGAAAAGGCATTAGGCACACAGAAAGCTCTTGAAGTTTTGAATAAACTTACTGTTTCATTGCAGGTTAGACCTTTTGATTTTGTACGAAAGGCTGATCCATCACAACTTTTAAACTTTATTCAGAATGAACATCCTCAAACAATAGCACTAATATTATCATATTTAAAACCACAACAGTCATCCGTTGTATTATCTGCACTTCCACAAGAAAAACAGGCTGATGTAGCAAGAAGGATTGCGATAATGGACAGGACTTCACCGGAAATTATTAAAGAAGTTGAGAGAGTGCTTGAAAAGAAACTGTCTGCACTTGTAACTGAAGACTATACAGCAGCAGGCGGTGTTCAATCTATTGTTGATATATTGAACAGTGTTGACAGAGGAACGGAAAAATATATCATGGAAACCCTTGAAGTTGAAGATACTGATCTTGCAGAGGAAATCAAGAAAAGGATGTTTGTATTTGAAGATATACTCANTCTTGACAACCGTGCTGTACAAAGGTTCCTTCGTGAAATTGACAATAATCAGATGGCAATTGCGTTAAAAGGAAGTAAGGAGGAAGTACAAAGCAAGATTTTCTCCAATATGTCTAAGCGTATGCAGGAAATGATTAAAGAGGATATTGAATTTATGGGACCAGTTAGGCTTAAGGATGTTGAAGAAGCACAGCAGAAAATTGTTAACGTCATAAGAAAACTTGAAGATTCAGGTGAAATAGTAATCTCTAGAGGTGGAGGAGATGAAATAGTTGTATAATAAAATTTTTAAAAGTGATGAAGTTAGTGTAGGTGGACCAGTTCAAATAAAGATCCCTGTAAATTTTGAGACTATAGAGGGGGCGTATAAACCTGATGCAAAATTTGCAGATGAAAACCTTGAACAGGATGTAACTGAAATTGAAGAAACAAATAGTGGAAACTATGAAGATATAATAGAAAGAGCAAAAATGCAATCGGAAGAACTAATCAAAGCAGCAGAAATTCAGGCACAAAGAATTATAGAAGATGCTGAGGCTGAGGCTGGTGAAAGGCTAAAAGCTTTAGAGGAAGAAGCGAGACAACAAGGCTTTGATAAGGGGTATGAAGAAGCAAAAAACATGTATCAGCATTTGCTGACAGAAGCAGAGCATATCAAAGAACATGCAAAGCTTGAATATAGTAAAGTTATGGAGACTATAGAAAAAGATGCTATTGATTTAATAATAGATATTGCTCGAAGGGTAATAGGTGAGGAAATTACATTAAATAAAGAACACCTAGTTAATATAGTTGGAGAGGCACTAGGTAAATCTTCAAACAGAGACAATATATTAGTAAGGGTATCGGCACAAGATTATGATTATGTGCTAGAAAATAAAGATAAACTGCTTTCTGTGGCGGAAGGCATTGGAGAACTTGATATAAAGAAGGATGTGGCCTTAAAACCTGGGGATTGCTTGATTGAAACTTCTTATGGAAGTATTGATGCCGGGGTAGATACAAAGCTTAAAAATATCGAAGAGGCTTTTTTAAAAATTGTACCAAAAGGTTAAATTTATATTACTATTTTTTAGTTTGATTAAAGTAAGCTGTTTTACAGTTCGAAGATTTTATTTATAAACACCTCAAATAAATTATCGGGGGATAATATGACAAGTATAAACTTTGATAAATACAAGGAAATACTTGAAAAATCTGATTTCGTTGAATACAACGGCAAGGTTTCGAAAATTGTAGGTCTTACAATCGAATCTAATGGTCCTGAAGTTAATATGGGAGAGATGTGTGAAATTTTTGCTATAAAAGATAAGTGTGAAATTAAGGCAGAGGTAGTAGGATTTAAGGAAAATAAAGTCATTCTCATGCCTTTAGGAGATATGTCAGGAATAGGACCGGGAAGTAATGTTGTAGCCACCGGAGAGTTTTTGAGTGCGGCTGTTGGACCAGAATTAATTGGTAGAGTAATAGACGGTCTTGGAAATCCTATTGATGGAAAAGAAGATATTAAAGTTGATGCTTTGTATCCTGTAAATAATGATCCGCCTCATCCATTAATGAGAAATCGTATAAGTGAGCCTCTTTCTTTAGGGATTAAAACAATAGACGGTTTGCTAACAATAGGTAAAGGTCAAAGAGTTGGTATATTTGCAGGAAGTGGAGTGGGTAAAAGTACTTTGATAGGTATGATAGCAAGAAATACCAAGGCGGATATAAATGTTATTGCACTAATTGGAGAACGTGGCAGGGAAGTCCGGGAATTTATAGAAAAGGACCTTAAAGAAGAGGGATTGAGCAGATCTGTGGTAGTTGTAGCAACTTCAGATCAACCTGCCCTTGTAAGACTTAAAGCAGCATTTATGGCTACTGCTATTGCAGAGTATTTTAGGGACCAGGGAAAAGATGTATTGATGCTTATGGACTCGCTAACAAGGTTTGCAATGGCACAAAGAGAAATAGGCTTAGCTGTTGGTGAACCTCCAGTATCAAGGGGGTATACCCCTTCAGTGTTCTCATCAATGCCAAAACTACTCGAGAGGGCGGGCAACTCTCAACTAGGCTCAATTACCGGATTGTATACTGTTTTAGTAGATGGTGATGATTTGACTGAACCTGTAACAGATACGGCAAGAGGTATACTTGATGGTCATATTGTGCTCTCTAGAGCACTTGCAAATAGAAATCAGTATCCAGCAATAGATGTACTTGCAAGTGTAAGTAGGGTTATGCCAGATGTAGTTTCTGACGATCATAGAAGGACTGCAAATAAGATTAAAAAACTAATGGCAATATATCGTGATGCTGAAGATTTAATTAATATAGGAGCTTATGTTAAGGGAAGTAATGAAAAAATCGATACGGCAATCGATCATATTGAGGGTATAATTGGATTTATTGAACAAGAGACTCATGAAAACTTCAGTTTTGATGAAGTTGTTGGAATGCTTGAAAATTTAGTTGATTTCTAAAAAGCTCTTCTTTGGGGTGATTGTAGTTGGCGAAATTTGTTTTTAAACTCCAAGCTGTTCTTAATTTGAAAAAACAAATTGAAGATAGTGTAAAAAATGAATTGGGAAAAGCTGTGCAAGAGTTGAAAAGACAAATAAAGATTTTAGAGGATATTGAAACTGAAAGAGAGGAATATATCCGGGATGTAAAAAGTCAATTCACTTCAGGCACTTCTGTTGCAAAATTAAAGCAATACAATTTATATATATCTTTACTTAAGGAAAAAATGGATCATCAAAAAAATAATATAAAGATTGCTCAGCAATCTGTCGATAATTATAGAGAGCAACTTATAATTGCAGTTCAAGAAAGAAAAATGATGGAAAAGCTCAGGGAAAATAAGTATGAGGAGTACTTAAAGGAGCAACAGAAGGAGGAGCAAAAGCTACTTGATGAAATAGCAAGTTTTAATCATAAAGGACAATGATGAAAGCTTGGTAAGATACAACTATAGCAACAGTTAGACGTTTTTTAAAAAATCATTAGTCAATATATATTTACAACCTAATAAGACCAGATTTTATGAAACAGTAATTGACTATATATTTTTTAAAATCACTTTATACTAAGGATGACGGGAGAACATAAGATGGCAAAAGAAAATAAAAAATTAGTAGAGAAAGGCCCTAAAACGCAAGGAAGCATAAATAAACCTGATAAGGATAAGAAAAAGGGGTTATTATTTGCCGTATTTGCGTTGCTTACTGCATTGGTAGTTATAGCCGTTGTAGTAGTAGGGGNCTCTTATGTTATTATTAAAAATAATGTAAATGGGTTAGCAGATGAATATAGAGATAGCATAAAAAATATACCTATACTAAAAAGAGCATTACCCCATTCTCCTGATGAAGAAGATCCAGAAAATTTCGACAAAGAAAAGCTTTTGGTTTTATATAAGCAATATAAAGTGGAAAATGAGGAACATAAGAAACAAAATGGGGAACTAAAGAAACAAATTGACGATATTAAGAAACAAAATGAAGAACTTTTGAAGTATAAAGAAAATGCAGATAAATTGGTTGCAGAAAATGAAAAAATAAAAAATGAAATACTAAGAGAAAAAGCAGAATTGGAAACATATAAAAAGGAAGTTGACCAACTAGTGGCAAAGGGCGACAAAGATGGATTTGCTGAGTATTTTGCTAAAATTAATAGTGAAGTAGCTGAAAAATTATATAAAGAAATTGTTGAGGAACAAAAGGAAGAACAGGAAGCAAAACAATTTGCTCAACTATACGAAAAAATGGATACAGGTTCTAGTGCAAAAATCTTTGAACAACTTGGAGATTCAAAGATAGACTTGATATCCTATACTCTAATAAACATGAAAAAGGATATAGCCGCAGAAATAATCTCAGAAATGAGCCATGAGTTTGCTGCTAAGGTAACCGATAAAATAGCAAAAGATTATGGAATCAATTTTTCAAAATGACAAATTTCCTTTTTAAATATTAAGTTTAAGGTGTTTTTTAGTAAAGCACCTTAATAGCAATACTAAGGAAAGGAGGTGAAAACAATGATAACACAGGGTTTTGTTGTAGATTTCTTTGCTAAACCGGTTGAAAACATCATGGACACAAAGAGGAAAGAATCGATAAATTCACGGATACATACTAACTTCAATAACACTTTAAAAGCTGCAGTTGATAACAGTAGCTTAAACAAAGATTATAGGGGCACTAAAAAAAGTATGAACTGTGGTTGTCGGGAAACAGTTGAAAAAAGTGTTGATACTCGATCTAAAGCACATGATCTAAGAAGGGACAATAAAATAAACAGTTATAAGGAAGCTATAGGAAAAAACAAACAAATATCCTCAAGAGAGAAGAAAGAAAACACTATTAAAGAGAAAGACTCAGCATCAAAAATACAAGAAACGATTGTCGAGGAAAGCATAGCAGAAATACTCAATATTAGTGTTGAGGAGTTAAATGGCATTCTCAATACACTAAATATAAGTATTGAGGACTTGGCAGACCAAGCTAAAACAGCTGAGGTTGCTCAAAAGATATCGGATTATTTTGGGTTGGACAGTGATCAAAAGACTATACTAACTGAAATAATCGGTTTTGTTGCAAAGGAATCAAAGGACTTAGTAAGTGAAATTAGTGCAAAGAACATTGATAGAGCTGATTGGATTAATTTTGAGGGTGCTGAGGTTGAAGTGGTTGAGGCTGATCAAAAACTTCCTATTGATAGTGTAGAATTTGGAAAAAGACTAAAGGATATACTAAGTCAATTAGATAACAAATTAAAAAGTGATGAAGAAGGATTTTTTGAAAGTATCTCAAACAAGCTTGAGGCGAATAATGCAAATAACTTAAAAACATTAGGAATTGAAAATGAACAAAAGGAAGTTAATAATGGCATAGAAGCCACAACCTTCGAGGAGAACACAGAACCTTTAGTATCTACAACTTCTACCGAGGCTAGTAAATCAGAAGAAGATTCAGAAAATACTACAAAGGACGATGAGACACAAAACAATGACCTGCTAGAGACCCAGAAAGATTATACCCTTGAAAATAACACAAAAGCTATCTTTCGAAATGGATTTGGCACTATAATGAACGAGCAGATAAACATGAAGGAAATAAGTCAAATATCTGATGTGAAGAGTGAAGTTTATGTTTCAAATAAGGAATTAATCACTCAGATAGTTGAAAAGGCAAAAGCTACTTTGACTGATGAGAAAAGCGAAATGGTTATTGACTTAAAACCGGACCACCTTGGGAAGTTATCCCTTAAAGTAGTAACAGAAAGAGGTGCTGTAGTTGCTAAATTTGTAGCTGAAAGTGAGCAGGTTAAGGCAGCTATTGAAGCTAATATGGATAGTCTAAAGCAATCTCTCACAAAACAAGGGTTCTCAGTTCAAGGGTTTAGTGTATCGGTTAGGCAGGACTCTAGAAGAAGCTTTGACCAAGGGAATGAGCATTCTAAAAGTAGCAGGTCAAATAAGGCTGAAAAGATAATGTCGGTTGTGTCGGCTGGAGTAACTGGCATAGAAGAAAAACATGAAGTAATAAATCCTTATATGGTAAACACCAGTAGCATAAATCTTAAAGCCTAATAATTTAGCATCCCAGGCTAAAAAATCTATTAAACTCAAAGAAAGGAGGTAAAACCATGAGTGTAAATTCTGTAAACAGTCAAAAAACTATAGAACAAATTATTGAAGAAACAACTGGCACTAAAGCATCCAAAAGAAATACAGGAGAACTTGGCAAGGACGAATTTCTAAACTTACTCGTAACTCAGCTCCGATACCAAGACCCACTAAACCCTCAGGATGATACACAATTTATTGCACAAATGGCTCAGTTTAGTGCATTAGAACAAATGCAGAATTTAAACACAAGCTATTCCGCTTCAAAGGCATTTAATATGATTGGAAAAGTAATTTCTGCAAATACTTCCAATGCTTCAACAGGCACAGGTATCATAACTGGTGAAGTTTCAAGTGTTAAGCTTCAGAGTGGAAAGGTATACGTTGTTGTTAATGACTATGATGTTCCTGTTGAGGATGTATTTGAGGTTACTGATGATGTGAATAAATTTAACACTACAAAATTATCCGATTACTCAGGACTTATAGGTTTTGCTTGCCAAGGGTTTGTATTTGATTCCGACTCAGGAGAAATTGTTGGTGTAAATGGTATTGTAAGAGAAGTAACTAAAGACGCCTATGAGAACTATGCTGTAATGGATGGTGTAACGGTGGACGTAGCAGCAGTAAAAAGTACTTTTACTTCTGTGAATCCAAATTACATTAAAGAATACCTTTATGACAATAAAGGCTCAAATGTTTCATTAATAGTGTCGGATGAAGCAGGAAATGAAGTGTCTGTCAATGCAGTGCTTGTCGATTTTGGAGTTGATGGTAATGGCAAGATAAAAGCATTACTAGATGGCGTTAAGGTTCCGGTTGACAGTATTTTAAGCATTAAATTCCCACAGTTTGCGAACGAGGACAATGAAAGCGACAATAATGGGGAAGACCCCGTGATAGTTTAAACCTAAGTTGTATTTTGTCTGTTTGGAGGTGAGACAATGATTATAAATAACAACATGTATAATCACTTAAATAAAATATCGGAAAACCAACTGAATAAGACTAATATCAATAAAGCAAAAGAAAAGACTCAGAACAGTTTTGACGATATTCTAAAGCAAAAAATCAATGAAACCTCCGATGTGAAATTCTCGAAGCATGCTCAAATGCGCTTAGAAACAAGAAATATCAAAATTACGGACATCCAGAAACAAAAGATATCTAATGCATTAGACAAGGCTGAGAAAAAAGGTGTAAAAGACTCACTTGTGATGATGGATGATATAGCTTTAGTAGTGAATGTAAAAAACAGGACAGTAATCACTGCAGTAAACAGCAATGAGCTTAAGGAGAATGTTTTTACCAACATCGATGGGGCAGTATTTGCATGATTTTCAATTAATTAAATTTTTAATAGCCGGACCCTTTCGGGAGGCTAGCTATTCTGGATTGAGTGAAGGAATAGACCAAAAGGAGGTCAATTTATTTATGATGAGATCAATGTTCTCAGGTGTTTCTGGCCTGCGTGTTCATCAATCAAAAATGGACGTAATAGGTAATAACATTTCTAATGTTAATACCGTTGCATTTAAATCAGGCAGAGTAACATTTGAGCAAGTATTTAGTCAGACTTTACAGGGTGCAAGTGCACCAGATCCTATTAGTGGCAGGGGAGGAACCAACCCAATGCAAATTGGTCTTGGTGTTGGCATTGCTTCTGTAGATACCATTATGACAAACGGAAGCGTTCAGAGGACGGACAATCCAACGGATCTTGCCATTGAAGGTGACGGATTTTTTATTGTAAAAGGTGGTAGTACAGATACATTCCGATTTACAAGGGCAGGAAATTTCGGAATTGATAAGGTGGGAAATTTAGTAACCGCTGGAGGCTTGAATGTTTATGGTTGGCAAGCATACACAAGAGAAGCTGATGGTACCTATGTCTTTGATACGGAAGCAGAACTTGAGCCGATAAACCTATATATGGATGATACAAATAATAATAAGAAAATCATTTCAGCTAAAGCGACTACAAATGCTGTTATCTCAGGTAATTTAGATGCTTCATATCCTGAAGTAGAAACAGATGAGGATGGAAATCCGGTAGAGAAAAAAGTTAAATTTACTTCTCCAATGACAGTTTACGATTCATTGGGTAACCCATACACAATTAATATTGACTTTTGGAAAGAAGAAGTGGGTACAGATAGCACAACATGGGAATGGGAGGTAAATGACTATTCGACTGCAAGTGGCGATTTTGAATTTGATAAGCAAGGGAAGATTATATTTGATAGTACTACAGAAGAACAAGTAAAACCTACAATAATAATAACTCCTCCAACCACTGTCGGTGCAGAAGATATCGAGGTACAACTAGATTTCTCTAAACTCACAATGTTTGCTTCAGATAGCTCTGCAAAACCTGCTAATGTTGACGGTTACTCGAGTGGTTCGCTTATAAATTTCAGTATTGGATCCGATGGAATAATTACAGGAATATACAGTAACGGTCAGCAACAACCACTGGGTTTAATTGGTTTGGCAAGTTTTGAAAATCCTGCAGGTCTTGAAAAGTCTGGCAACAATTTATACACACCTACCACGAACTCTGGTGACTTCAAAAAGGCTGTAAAAGCGGGTGGAGAAGGAGTTGGTATGTTGAATCCTGGTACCCTTGAAATGTCAAATGTTGATTTGTCATCGGAATTTACTGAGATGATTGTAACTCAAAGAGGTTTCCAAGCTAACAGTAGGATTATAACAACCTCTGATGAAATGTTGCAGGAATTGGTTAACTTGAAGAGATAATTTAATGTGATTTCCAAAAAAAGTTTGTCTAAAAAACAAACTTTTTTGGAAATCACACAATAGTTCCTAATGGTTAGGTTTTACCGAAATATTACATAGGTTATTTTATGAAATACATTTACTTGTTACTTTTTGGAATAGTCTTGGTAAATATTTTATTAAAAAAAAATCGAAAATTAGAGGAATAACTAGGACCTATGAAGAATAAGTAGTTAATTATAACGAGTTTATGTAAAATTTCAACATAATAATATAAAATAACATAAAATTTTACAAAAAAATAAAATTTCTATTGTATTTTCGAGGTGAAAATATTATGATTGAATTAACTAGATTAAATGGTCTTAAATTTGTCCTGAATTGTGAGTTCATTGAAAGTCTTGAAGAAACACCAGATACTGTTATTTCTACGACAAATGGTAAAAAATTTCTTGTTTCTGAGAATATTGAAGAAATAGTCGGAAAGGTAATCGAATACAAAAGAAAAGTATTCTATAATATACTGTCTAAAGATTAACTGATCTATCAAAGTTCTACAAAGTTGTTTTAATAAGTACTGTTTAAAACTCAGAAGTTTCATAGCTTTGCCCGATTATATTGGTAGAGGATGGAGGGGGCATTAAAGTGGAAAGTAAAAAAAGTGGGTTTTTTATTCTTATTAGTATAGTGGCATTTCTTTCATTAACACTAGTTTTATTGGCAGGTTATATATTTTTTGTAGGCGGAAATGTTGGAATAGGGCAGGCCGCGGGTAGTAAAAAGGAAATTGTTGTTCCTAAGGACAAAGAATTAGCCTTAGAGCAGATGTTTGATAGTAATACTGCCTTTAATCTACTGACTACAAAAGAAGATAAAGATATTCATGTTATTTTAGTGAATGTTCAAGTTCAGTATTTCAAAAAGTTCGACGGTATTAAGGATACAACTTTTAAAATTCAATCTAATAAAAGTAAGCTTTCTGAAATAGTGGGCACATATTTTCAGAACCTAAGCATTGATGAGGTCAAAGATCCTAATGCAAAAGAAAAAGCAAGAGCTGAGCTTAAGAAAATGATGAATGATCATTTGATGCAAAACGAGAAAAAAGACGGTGACTTAGTCTACAGTGTTATATTTGATTACTGGTTCTATCAGTAGGAGGTGGTTTTTAGATGGGAGATATTCTTTCTCAAAACGAAATAGATGAGCTGCTTAAAGCCCTAAATACTGGAGAAATAGATGTTCAGAATATTTCGACCGAGCCTGAAGAAAAGAAAGTGAGAAATCATGATTTCAGAAGGCCTAGCAAATTTGCAAAGGATCATATAAAATCTCTCAATATTATATATGATAATTACGCAAGACTTATGACGAATTTTTTGTCAGGGTACTTAAGGACTTTAGTGCAGGTTGAGGTTATTTCTGTTGAAGNTATAGCTTACTATGAGTTCAATAATTCAATATCTAACCCGGCCGTTTTGTCTATTGTGGATTTTTCTCCTTTGTCTGGCTCCGTAATATTTGAAATGGCACCACCAATTGCCTATGCTTTGATTGACAGGATACTTGGGGGAAAAGGCACTATGATGGATAGAATCAGGGAGTTTACCGAGGTCGAGATTGCTATTTTAGAAAGAATTATAATCCAAATTTTAAATTATATGAGAGAGCCTTGGGAAAACGTAATAGCCTTAAAGCCGAGACTTGAAAAGATTGAGACCAATCCTCAATTCGCACAGATAGTATCTGCAAATGAAATAGTAGCATTAATAACTTTGAGTACAAAAATTGGCGAGGTTGAGGGAATGATTAACATATGCATACCGCATATGGTAGTTGAACCAGTTGTTTCAAAGCTTAGCACTAAATTTTGGTTTTCTAATAATGAGAAAGAAAAGACACATGAAAACAGGAATACAATAGAGCACAAAATTGAAAATACTAAGGTACCTGTAAGAGCAGTATTAGGAAGGACTACCATATTGGTAAATGATTTTATAGAATTACACCCTGGAGATGTTATTCCTTTAGATTCAAATATAAACAGTAATATTGAAATTTTAGTTGGCGATTTATTGAAGTTTTATGGAATACCTGGAGTGAAAAGGAATAGGGTTGCGATAAAGGTAAATGAAGTAGTAAAAGGAGAGGAGGAAGAGTAGTATGGGTGATATGTTATCACAGGCTGAAATTGATGCCTTGCTTAATGGCGGATCAAATTCCGAAAATGATAGTAATGTGGAGGTCGGTAGTGATTCAGAGCTTACCATTCAGGAAGTGGATGCTCTTGGTGAAATAGGGAATATTAGCATGGGAACATCGGCTACTACGCTTTATGCACTACTTGGACAAAAAGTAATGATTACTACTCCTCAGGTTAGTGTGTGTTCGTGGGAAGAGCTTTCTGAAGAATTCAATAAAACGTATGTTGCGGTAAAAGTTGAATATACTGAAGGACTCAATGGAGCAAACCTTCTTGTGTTAAAAGAAAATGATGCTAAAGTAATCACTGACCTAATGATGGGTGGTGATGGGAGCAATATAGCGGGAGAACTTACAGACCTTCATTTAAGTGCAATTGGTGAAGCAATGAATCAGATGATTGGGTCAGCAGCTACTTCAATGTCATCAATATTTGATAAAAAGGTGGATATATCTCCTCCAAAAGCTTTTGGCATGACATTTAAAGAAAACCCTGATATGGTTATTCAACCTGGGGATAGGTTAGTAAAAATTGCATTTAAAATGGAAGTTGGAGAACTTATAGACAGTCAAATTATGCAGTTGATACCTTTAAACTTTGCAAAGATTCTCGTAGAAAATCTTATTGCTGCTGAAGCTGGAAATAATAGCGGACCACAGAACAATAGCAATGTTTCATCACCACAAAGTCAACCGCAACAGATGCCTTCTCAACCACAGTATCAGCAACCACAGCAACAACAACAGTATCAGCAACCGCAGCAACAACCACAGTATCAACAACCACAGTATCAACAACCACAGTATAATCAAATGCAGCAAGGAATGGATCAGCAACACCAACCAAGGTTTAGAGAGCCTGTTAATGTACAACCAGCAGAGTTCCAAGCCTTTGATGATGGAGTCATATCGTTTGAAAGAAAAAATATTGGACTTATTATGGATGTTCCTTTGCAGGTTACTGTTGAACTAGGAAGAACAAATAAGTATATAAGAGATATTTTGGAGTTTGGACCCGGTTCAATTATAGAATTGGACAAACTTGCAGAGGAGCCAGTAGATATACTTGTAAACGGCAAAGTTATTGCAAAAGGTGAAGTAGTTGTAATTGATGAAAGCTTTGGTGTAAGAATTACAGATATAATACATCCTTCTAAGAGACTTTAATGAATATAGTTTATTGCCTCTTAAGGATAAAATATCAGTATAACTGTATAACACACTAAAATAAGGAGAGGGATATATAATGGCTAAGAGGATTCTGATTGTTGACGATGCGGCATTTATGAGAATGATGATTAAGGATATCCTTACAAAGAATGGTTATGAAATTGCGGGCGAAGCTGAAAATGGAGCCCGTGCAATCGATAAGTTCAAAGAGCTAGATCCGGATCTGGTAATTATGGATATAACAATGCCGGAAGTTGACGGGATAGCCGCTGTAAGGGAAATAAAAAAGATAAATTCAGAGTCAAAGATTATAATGTGTTCTGCAATGGGGCAACAGGCTATGGTAATTGAATCGATTCAGGCAGGGGCAAGGGATTTTATTGTTAAGCCTTTCCAAGCAGAGAGAGTTGTAGAAGCAGTTAAAAAAGTAATAGGTTAATAGCAATATAAAGTACTAATAAAGAAAAGCATAGCCGAATTTGGGGATTTTTAAAAAAAGTTTAATATTTAGTAAAACTCTTAAGCTGTAGAGTTGGACAAGGAGTATCAAAATGGGTAGTTTTGGTGACATGCTTATTAGTTTTTTTATGTTTGTTATAGTCTTTGGATCAGTTATCTTTTTGGCTTATGTTACTACAAGGATTATTGGAAATAAGTCAGGAAGAGCTATAAAGGGCAAGTATATTAATTTAGTTGAAACAGTAAGTTTAGGTCTCGATTTAAGACTGCACCTTGTTAAAGTTGGTGATGAATTTATTCTGATATCTGCATCGGGAAAAAGCATTCAATTGCTTTCAAAAGTTAATATTAATGATTTTTCCGAAGAAGACAGTACTAAAGGAATCAATTCCTTTGCTTTTAAAAATATTTTTGAAAAGTATGTTCAGAACATTAAGAATAAAGAAAATATTGAGGAAAATGAAAATACTGAAGAATACAAAAATGGCACTGATGATAATAGCTTTCGAAAAAACCTTGATAAATTGAGAAATATAACATCAAAAAAAGGAAAGCTTTATGCCACAGGCGGAGATGAAAACACTAATGAAAACCAAGCTTAAGTTCTTAATTGCGATGACATTATTACTTATAGTAGTGTTAGCTATGGTCTCAAATGTTTATGCTGAGCCTGATTTAGCATTACCTAAAGTTGATGTGAGTGTAGGACCTTCCGATAATCCAGAGGATGTTACTTCAGCTATACAGGTTTTACTACTTCTGACAGTATTATCGTTAGCTCCATCCATCCTTATGATGATGACAAGCTTTACAAGAATAGTAATTGTTCTCTCTTTTATGAGGAACGCGCTGGGAACACAGCAGATGCCGCCGAATCAAGTGTTGATTGGGCTAGCTTTGTTTTTAACCTTGTTTGTAATGAGTCCTGTGATTAGTGAGATAAATGAGACTGCATATAAGCCTTATTCAAATCAGGAAATTACTCAACAAGTTGCTTTAGATAGATCAACAAAAACCATCAAGACTTTTATGTTAAAGCAAACAGATAAAAAGGATTTAGCTTTATTTGTATCCCTTTCGGGTACAAAAACTCCGATTAAGGAAGAAGAAGTACCTAATTTACCGTTGACTATAATAATTCCTGCTTTTTTGATAAGTGAGTTGACAATTGCATTTAAAATGGGATTTTTAATATATTTGCCGTTTCTTGTAATAGATTTAGTGGTGTCAAGTACATTGATGTCCATGGGGATGATGATGCTTTCTCCGGTTATGATTTCTCTTCCGTTTAAAGTACTTCTATTTATTATGGTAGGAGGTTGGAATCTTATTACACAAATGATTGTAAATAGCTTTGTAACTTAGAGTTTTTTATAGAAGGTATTAAAAATTGAGGGGGGAAATGTAAATGGACCAGGGTATGGTAATTGAATTGGCACAAAAGTCTTTAATGACGGTTATATATGTAGCGGCACCCATGCTTGGGTTAAGTTTGATTGTGGGGCTTGCGATAAGTATTTTTCAAGCAACAACACAGATTCAGGAGCAGACCCTTACATTTATACCCAAAGTATTGGCTGTATTAACTGGGATAGCAATATTTGGATCATGGATGTTGAAAACATTAATAGAATATACCCAAGGTATATATTTGAATATTAATCAGTATATAAGGTAAGATAGAGCAACATCTATACATCAAAAAAGATTTTGTGGGGGATTAAATTGTTTTTATCAGAAGGAATTTTGGTAAATAGTGTAGAAGTATTCTTATTAATTTTTATAAGAATGTCAGGACTTTTTGTCATAGCTCCAATTTTCAGTAGAACCAATATTCCTAAGTATTTGAAAATCGGTTTTTCATTTATGTTGGCTTTAATACTTGTAAACACTACAAGTAATCAAAATATCATTATCAGTAACATTTATGAATTTGCAGCTTTAGTTTTCAGAGAGTTTATAGTTGGAATTACATTAGGTTATGTTTCTTATGCAATATTTACAGCAATTTATGTAGCGGGCGAGTTAATAGATATGCAGATTGGTTTTGGAGTAGTTAATGTTATTGATCCGATTAGTAATATTCGAGTTTCTATATCTTCAAACTTTTATTTTGTTTTATGCATGCTGATTTTTCTAATTTGTAAAGGACACCATATTTTAATAAGGGCGTTATTTAGTAGCTATGAATATGTTCCCTTAGGTCAGGCAGTGTTTGGAACTGGTATACAAAGTAGGATCATAGAAGTTTTTGGAGGAATATTTCTTATAGCTTTTAAAATAGCTGCACCTATACTTGCAGCTATCCTAATAACTGATGTTGCATTAGGAGTTATTTCAAAGACAGTGCCACAGTTAAACGTATTTGTTGTAGGAATGCCACTTAAAATATTTCTAGGATTGACAGTTTTGGTATTTACCATGCCGTTGTTCATATCTATTGTTGAAACTCTAATTAGAGGAATGGATAGTGAAATGCTATATTTCCTTAAGAATATGGGGCCAAAATGAAAATACAAAAAAATGATAAGAATAGCATAGTAAATTTAAATAACCATGTAAATACAAAAATTAATATGGGTAGCAGGTCATATCCTATCAAGTATCAGGGAATGCAGCTTGTTAATCTTCAGCTCTTTGCAGATAGTGGGGACAAGACGGAAAAGGCGACACCAAAGAAACGACGTAAGGCTAGAGAAGAAGGACAGGTGCTTCAAAGCAGGGAACTGACTTCTGCAATTGTGCTTTTATGCTTATTTATAACCATAAAGGTTGCGGGAAGTTTTATGTATGAACAGTTGTATGAGAATTTTTTGATAATTTATAGCGACTTTGAGAAAATATCAGATTTGTATACTATAAAAGGTATATCAAAACTATCAATTAACATGATACTACGTTTTCTAAAAATCGTAGCTCCTATTTTTGTAGTGGCACTACTAACAGGTATTGCATCAGGGTATGCTCAGGTGGGTTTTTTGTTTACAACTAAGACCCTATCCTTTAAATTTAATAGAATTAACCCTTTAAATGGATTTAAGAAACTATTTTCATTAAGATCTGTAGCCGAGTTGGTGAAATCCATATTAAAGATTGTGATAATCGGATATATAGGTTACTCCTATTTAATAGATGAAGCTAGCAATATATTAAATGCTATGGACATGGATGTAATAAGTATTGCTGCATATATAGGGATTACTTCGATGAATGTCGCGATAAGAATGTGTATTGTTATGCTAGTGTTAGGTGTTTTAGACTATGGGTATCAGTGGTGGGAATATGAGAAAAATCTGAAGATGTCAAAGCAGGAAGTAAAGCAGGAAATTAAGGAATCAGAAGGGAACCCCGAGATAAAGGGAAAGAGAAAGCAAAAACATCGTCAGATGGCACTCAGAAGAATGCTTCAGGATATCCCTAAGGCAGATGTGGTGATAACAAACCCAACTCACTTTGCAGTAGCAGTTAAGTATGATCCAAAAGTCTCCGATGCACCGACAGTAGTTGCAAAGGGTCAGGATTATATAGCTCTAAGAATCAAGGAAATAGCTAAAGAAAATAAAGTGGAAATAGTAGAGAATAAGGTTTTGGCAAGAGCTCTTTATTCTACAGTGGAGATAGGAGAGAAAATACCTCCAGAACTGTTTCAGGCAGTGGCAGAAGTACTTGCCTTTGTATATAGTCTTAAAAATAAAGAAAAAGTTATTTAATGGGGTAATTACTATTATGTAAAGGAGTGAAGTAGGAAATGAGATTTGGGGATATGGCTGTAGCAATACTAGTTGTAGCGATAGTACTTATAATGATTATTCCAATCCCCGCTTTTATACTCGACGTATTGCTTGCTTTTAATATTGCAGTAGCATTAGTTATCCTTCTAAATGTAATATACTCAAAAGAAGCTTTGCAAATGTCGATTTTTCCATCGTTGCTGCTTTTTACAACTATTTATCGGCTTTCGCTAAATATAAAGTCAACAACTCTTGTTTTAGCAGAAGGAGAGGCCGGTGAGGTAATAAGGGGATTTGGTAAGTTTGTAGCACAGGATAATATGATAGTTGGATTTGTAGTCTTTCTGATTATAACCATTGTGCAGTTTATGGTAATAACAAAGGGAACAGAGAGAGTATCTGAAGTAGCTGCAAGATTTACATTAGATGCAATGCCAGGGAAGCAGATGGCTATAGATGCAGATCTAAATGCCGGATTGATTACCGAAGCTGATGCAAGAGAAAGAAGAAAAAAAGTTCAAAGGGAAGCAGATTTCTATGGAGCTATGGATGGGGCCAGCAAGTTCGTAAAAGGTGACGCTATAGCGGGAATAATTATAACAGTAATAAATATTGTTGGTGGACTAGCAATAGGAATGTTAATGAGGGGAGAAGAATTAAGTGTTGCCCTTGAAACTTATGCACTTCTAACTATAGGAGATGGACTTGTAAGTCAGATTCCGGCGTTGCTTATATCTTTTGCAACAGGATTAATAGTAACAAGAGCTGCTTCGGACAATGGACTTAGTGAGGATCTTAAGGAGCAAATATTAAATAACCCAAAGGTGTTTTTTATAGCTTCAGGGTTTTGTGTATTGTTGGCATATCCTTTAGCAACCCTTCCATTTATAGGATTGTCAGTTGTTTTTGCAGTAATAGGTTTTAGGCTTACGAAGGACGGTCAGAAATCTCAGCTAGAAGAGGAAACTCAAATTGAGGAACAAGAGGTTGAAGAGATACGTAGACCAGAAAATGTTGTGAATCTTCTTCAGGTTGATCCTATAGAGTTGGAATTTGGTTATGGAATAATCCCCTTAGCTGATGTAAATCAGGGTGGGGATTTGCTAGATAGAGTGGTTATGATAAGAAGGCAATTAGCCCTAGAACTTGGAATGATTGTACCGATTATAAGATTAAGGGATAATATCCAATTAAGTCCAAACGAATATGTTATAAAAATTAAAGGAGTTGAGGTGGCTGGTGGAGAAATAATGCTTGATCACTTTATTGCGATGAGTCCTGGGTTTGTTGAAAAGGAAATAGAAGGCATAAAGACAACAGAACCGGCTTTTGGATTGCCGGCAGTATGGATTAGCGAGGCTCAGAGGGATAAAGCAGAGATGCTTGGATATACAGTAGTAGATCCACCATCTATAATTGCCACACATCTTACCGAAATAATTAAAGCTCATGCCCACGAACTCACAGGAAGGCAGGAAGTTCAGACTATTATTGATAAAGTCAAGGAGAATTATCCTGCAATTGTGGAAGAACTTGTACCTAAAATAATGACAATAGGTGAAATTCAAAAAGTGGTAGCAAACCTCTTAAAGGAAGGGGTTTCTATAAGAGATATTGTTACTATACTCGAAACACTAGCGGATTTTGCTCCAATCACCCACGATACCGATATGTTGACGGAATACGTAAGACAGGCATTAGGTAGGTCAATATCAAAGAAGTTTATAAAAGATAAAAAATCAAATGTAATTACCTTAGATCCTAAGGTTGAACAAATTATACTAGATTCGGTTCAAAAAACCGAACATGGTGCCTATTTAACGCTAGAACCTAATACAACAAATTCTATAATAAGCAGTTTGACAAATCACGTCCAAAAGCTTATGAAGTTAGGACAGCAGCCGATAGTACTAGCATCACCAATAGTCAGACTATACTTTAGAAGGCTTACAGAACAAGCGATACCTGGGCTAATTGTATTATCTTATAATGAAATTGATCCGAAGTTAGAGATTCAATCAGTTGGGATGGTGAGCATATAATATGAAGATTAGACGCTATATGGGAAAAGATACTCAAGAGGCAATATTAAAAGTAAAAATGGATCTTGGAAATGAGGCTGTTATTTTAAATACTAGGAAGGTACGACAAAAAGGGTTTTTAAATGTATTTAATAAACCGTTAGTTGAAGTACTTGCAGCTGTAGATGAATTTTATGGTGGAAAGACTAAAAAAGAGTTCCCAAAAAGCGAACCGAGTATAGTTGTTCGTGAAAAAAATGTAGAAAATCAAAGTAATTTGAATGAAAAAGAGGAAAAGATAGCTTTGTTGGAGAATAAAGTAAGCAATATGGAATCTGTTCTTCAAAAAATATATGAGCAAGTCAGCAACGGTACTGCAAAAACTCCAGTTAAAGAAGCAAATCCTCAAGATAAAATGAAATCGAGGATAACCGACCTACTCTATGATAATTTGATAAAAAATGAAGTTGATAGCGATATTGCCAGGCAGTTAATTGATATTATCGGAAGCCAAGTTAAAGATGGATCAAATATCAATGATATTGGTGCAATATTGTATAAGCTAATATCAGGAATACTAGGAGAGCCAGAAACCCTTAAGCTAAGAGAAGATGGTAAACCTACAGTAGTTGTGTTTGTGGGACCTACTGGAGTTGGAAAGACAACTACTCTCGCAAAAATTGCAGCAAATTATTCTATTAACCACAAAAAGAAAGTTGGACTTATAACGGCCGATACTTATAGAATAGCAGCCGTAGAGCAACTAAAAACATATGCAGAGATATTAGGAATGCCTATAGAGGTAATTTACTCCACAAACGAAATAAAGGATGCAAAGGATAAATATAAAGATAAGGATATTATACTTATAGATACTGCGGGCAGAAGTATTAGAGACAAGACACATTTTGATGAGCTGAAAATGCAGGTAGAGGCTTGTATGGCCGATGAAGTGTTTTTAGTTTTAAGTACAACAACAGGAATGAGAAATTGTAGGGAGATACTTGCAAACTATGATTTTTTGAAAGATTACAAATTGCTTTTTACAAAACTAGATGAAACTCCTTCTTTTGGAATTATTTTAAACGCAAGGCGTCTGACAAATAAAAATTTGTCTTATGTAACTATCGGACAAAGTGTGCCTAATGACATTGAAGTTGCAAATGTTGATAAGATTACAAAAAAACTATTAGGGAGCATTTTATAGATGATGGATCAAGCGGAAAGACTAAGGCAAATAATAGAAAATTTAAAAAAGAGGCAAGTGGTAAGTCAGACCACTACTTTAAATAATATAAAAAAGAAGGCAGCCAAAGTAATAACCGTAACTAGTGGTAAGGGCGGCGTTGGTAAAACTAATATTACTGTCAACCTTGCTATAGCCCTTAGTGATATGGGTAAACGTGTTACAATTCTAGATGCGGATTTTGGTCTTGCAAATATTGATGTAATGTTAGGTATACTACCTAAATACTCGCTCGCAGATGTTTTATACAATAATAAAAGCATATTTGATGTGTTGTCAAATGGACCTGGAAACATCAGATTTTTATCCGGTGGATCAGGTATAGAAGAGCTTGTAAAGCTTGATAAAGAACATATTGAAAAATTTATGACTAATATATCTCTTTTAGATAAGCTATCCGATGTAATACTTATAGACACAGGAGCTGGTTTATCGGACAATGTTATGAGTTTTATAATGGCGGCTGACGAGGTGATTTTAGTTACTACTCCAGAGCCTACATCAATTACTGATGCTTATGCGTTGATTAAGATGGTATCTAAAAGAGACAAAGATAAAAAGATAAGGGTTGTTGTAAATAGGGCGGAAAATGCAAATGAGGCAAACGATATACTTAATAAATTATCCATAGTGACTAGTAAATTTTTAGAATTAAAGTTAGAACCCCTAGGTTTTATTCTTTACGATGAGTTGGTTATAAAGGCAGTAAAGATGCAGCAGCCTTTTTTGCTGAGTTATCCAAAAAGTAATGCTTCAAAACATATAAAAGATATTAGTGCTAAGATTATGGATATAAAATCTGACAAGGATAATTTTGGAAACTCAGAGAGTGTAGGGATTAAAAGCTTTGTTAGCAGGATTGTTAACCTTTTGAATATATAAATTGACAGCCATAAAGGCTAACTTAAGCTAATACAGGGAGGCACAAAATGAAGTACACTGAGTTGGAAATTGGGTTGAAACTCGAAATAAAGCTCGCGGAAAATGATGACCTAATAATAAATGAGCCCTTTGTCAGCGAGTTTGAAGGAATAGAAAATAAGGAGATATTGGTTATTGCTGCACCAATATACAAAGGTCATTTGTATCCTGTAAAAATTGGTGCACAAATTACTATTACCTTCGTAACAGATAATAATTTGTACGAGTTTTTAGCAAAGGTCATTGCTAGGGAGAATAAGCACAATGTAGCGATGTTGAAAATCCAGCCACAAGGTCAAATTGAAAAGGTTCAAAGGCGCGAATTTTTTAGATTTGATACAAGCATACCCGTAAAATTTAGAATAATTGATAATATAAATTCAAAATCTACACAAGATTATATAGAAACGGTAACAAGGGATTTGAGTGGCGGTGGCTTATGTATGCGACTCAAAGAACCCATTGAAATAGATAGTTATATAGAATGTGAATTGTTTTTATCATGTAAAGTCACTTTTATAGGAAAAGTTGTTAGACTTACAAAATATGATACTATGCAAGGACAATATAAATATGAAATAGGCGTTTATTATGAGATGATGGATCAAATAACAAGGGAGAAGGTTATAAGTTATATATTTCAGGAACAAAGAAGACTTTTAAAAAAGGGTTGATTTGTGGTTATGGAAATAAATTACAATGATAAAATACGAGTACTAGTAGTTGATGACTCGGCCTTTATGAGGAAAGTTATATCAGATATTCTTGATAGTGACACAGGTATAGACGTAATTGGTACTGCAAAAAGTGGGATTGATGCCCTTGAAAAAACAAAAAAGCTTAAACCTGATGTCATTACTCTCGATATCCAAATGCCTGGAATGGATGGGATTGATTGCCTTAAGGAGCTTGGCAAGTTGGGGAAGACACCGGTTATTATGCTAAGCAGCATTACACAAAACGGTGCAGAAGCCACTATACAGGCTCTTGCTGAAGGTGCAATAGATTTTATAACTAAACCTTCGAATATCTTTGACATGAATGGTGAAGGAAAGAGAAAAGAAATTATAGAAAAGGTCAAAATAGCAAGTAGAGCTATACCAAGCTTAAGATATAATGCAAAAGCAAACAAAAATAATCGTAGATATAAAGAAGGTGTACCTTTAACAAATTTAGTGCTGATTGGGACTTCTACAGGTGGACCTAGAGCACTTCAAGAGGTTGTTCCATTAATACCTGATAATGTTAATGCTTCTTTTTTGGTGGTACAGCATATGCCAGCTGGATTTACAAAATCCTTAGCGGAAAGACTTGATAGAATGAGTAAGGTAAGAGTAAAGGAAGCTGAAGACGATGAACCTATCAAAACAGGTTATGTATATATTGCACCAGGGGATTATCATATGACTGCCTATAAAACTAATAAAGAAATATTAAAAATAAAGTTAACAAAAGATTCACCTGTAGGAAGTCATAGACCTTCAGTGGATGTTATGCTTAAGTCTGTTTCAAAAATAAGTTTTAAAAATGTTGTAGCCGTTATAATGACTGGAATGGGTGGAGATGGAAGTGAAGGAGTTAAGATGCTGAAAAAAAATAATAATGCTAAAATTATTGCTCAGGATGAGAATTCATGTGTGGTTTTTGGAATGCCGAAAGCAGCGATTGAGACAGGAGTTGTAGATATCGTTACACCACTTAGAGGAATTTCTAATGAGATCATGAAAATTGTGGGGGTGCATAAATAATGGATATGAGTCAATACCTTGAAATTTTTATTGATGAGACAAAAGAGCACTTACAAAGTCTAAATGAATCATTGCTTGAGCTTGAACAAAATCCACAGAATGTAGCAACACTAAATGAGATATTTAGAGTAGCTCACACAATAAAAGGCATGGCAGGGACAATGGGTTTTAACAAGATGGCAAAGCTGACTCATGAAATGGAAAGCGTTTTACACGCTTTACGAAATAATGAGGTAAAGATAACTCCAAACCTTGTAGATATACTGTTCATGTGCTTAGATGCTCTTGAAAACTATACAGAGAGTATTGTAAATACGGGCGGTGAAGGAAGCAATGATTACAATAGTATAGTATTAGAGCTTTCCAATGCTATGAACAAGAAGGTTGAAAAGCCAGAAATGGACAAGGAAACTGAAAACACACAAATCACCTCAGAAGAGGTAGAAATCAATTCTTATAAGACTGCTCAATTCAAACTTAATCAATATGAGCAAAATGTTGCTTACAAGGCAAAAGAAATGGGTATGAATGTATTAAAGATTACTGTTGTTTTAAATAAAGGGTGTGTTTTAAAATCAGCACGTTCCTTTATAATTTTTCAAACTCTTGAAAGGCACTCGGATATAATTAGGTCTGAACCAAGGGTTGAAGACATTGAAGATGAAAAATTTGATTTTGAGTTTACTGTAGTATGTATAACTAAAGAAGAACCTTTATTTTTTCAAAATGACATAAATAGTATCGCAGAAGTTGACGAAGTTATTATCACATCTTTAGGATATGAGGATTTTCAGCTATCTGAAATTGAAATTACCGACATTCCAAGTACTACTGCGTCAACTGAGCCAGTCAAGGCAGAAGATGAAGCATCAGGTGACACAAAAGTAGAAAAAAACAATCATAACAATCATGCTCAAAAATCAAAAACAGGAAAGACTGTTAGAGTTGATATCGACAGGCTTGACGTATTAATGAACTTAGTTAGTGAGCTTATTATTATAAAGACAAGACTTGAAGGTATAGATACAGGGGATAGAACTCAATCATACAATGAGGCTGTTGAATACCTTGAACGCATAACTACAAACCTTCATGATGCAGTAATGAAGGTAAGGATGGTTCCAGTTGAAATGGTATTTAACCGTTTTCCAAGAATGATAAGGGATGTTGCCAGAGACTTGAAAAAAGAGATTGTTCTTAATATGTTTGGTGAAGAGACTGAACTTGACAGAACGGTTATTGATGAAATAGGAGATCCTCTTATTCATCTTCTTAGAAACTCAGCCGACCATGGAATCGAGTCTATAGAGAAGAGGATAGAGGCAGGTAAACCATCAGCAGGTCAGATAAATTTAAGAGCTTATCAGGATGGTAATAATGTTGTTATAGAAGTGGAAGATGATGGACAGGGTATAAATCTTGAAAAAGTTAAAAATAAGGCAATAGAAAAAGGAATAGTTAAAAGAGATATTGCTAATACATTAACTCAGAAGGATATTGTTAACTTCTTGTTCAAGCCTTCCTTCAGCACACAGGAGCAGATAACTGACTTATCCGGACGAGGGGTTGGCTTAGATGTTGTAAAGACTAAAATCGAACAACTCGGAGGAGTTGTTGAGATTGAAACTGAATGGGGTAAGGGCAGCAAGTTTATTATCAGGCTACCTCTTACATTAGCAATTATTCAAGCACTACTGGTAGTTATAGGTGAAGAAAAATATGCAATACCTCTTAACAGCACAAAGGAGATAATTAAAATTACACCTGACCAGATAATGATGGTGCAAAAGCAGGAAGTAATAATGATTAGAGACTCTGTAATTCCAATAGTACGTCTTGACAAAATATTGGAAATACCTAAGGATGATAAAACAGCAAAACAATTAACAGTGGTAATAGTTAAGAAGGGTGAGAGATTATCAGGATTTTTAGTAGATTCACTGATTGGGCAGCAGGAAATAGTTATTAAGTCCTTAGGAAAACTATTATCTGGAATTAAATATATGGCTGGGGCTACAATATTAGGTGATGGAAATGTTGCATTAATTTTAGATGTTAATTCATTAGCTATATAGAAAGGAGATTGAATAATGGGGAATACAGTTAGTGTTGAAAGAAAGCAATACGTTGTATTTTTGTTGGGGAAGGAAAACTATGGAGTAGAAATTCATAGTGTGACAACAATTGAGAAGATGCTGCCTTATGCAAGAGTCCCTAAAACTCCTGACTATATAAAAGGCGTAATAAATCTAAGAGGTGAAATTGTTCCGATTATGGATATTAGAACCCGATTCGGAATGGAAGTTATTGATGAAACTGAGGAAACTAGAGTTATAATAATCAAAATAAATGATATTTCATTAGGAATTATAGTAGATGAAGTAGATGAAGTTTTAGAGTTGAAAGAGGAAGCTATTGAGAATGTTGCGAATTTTACAAATGATCTTTCAATGGATTACATTCTAGGAGTCGGTAAAATAGACGGAAGAATAGTAACTCTTCTTAATATTGAGAAGCTAGCTGACATATCTAATGATAATATAGCACTAGGAGAGTAATCAATATGAGTTTAAATTTTGGGAACCTAAATAATTATGTAATTGATGTGTTGAAAGAAATTGGTAATATCGGTGCCGGTAATGCTGCAACAGCTCTTGCAAAAATGCTTAATAAGAAAGTAGACATGGAAGTACCTAAAGTTAAAGTAATGGAATTTAAAGAAGTAACGGAAATGTTTGGTGGTGCCGAACTTCCTGTAGTTGGTTTGTTTCTCAAGATGAATGGTGACTTAGATGGAAGTGTAATGTTCATTTTGGAAAACAATGCAGCTCATACTCTTGTAAATATTCTTATGGGTAAAACGAATGATGCAAACAATCAAGGGTTTGATGAAATAGAGATGTCTGCTTTAAAAGAATTGGGAAACATTCTTGCAGGTTCTTACATGTCGTCCTTGTCAACGCTAACAGGACTTAATATAATGCCGACTGTACCTGAAATTGCCATTGATATGGCCGGAGCGATAATAAGCGTTCCAGCAATAGAGTTTGGAAAGCTAGGTGACAGTGTTTTGTATATCGAGACAGCTTTTATAGATGGTAGTACAAGAGCGTTAGGTGACTTTTTCCTTGTGCCGGATATGGATTCTTATGGAGTGCTATTAAGAGCTTTAGGAGTTATAAGCTGATGGGAACTATTATTAAGGTTGGTATGGCTGATATGCACGCAGCTCGTCATCCGGCTATATTAACAACTTTAGGACTGGGTTCGTGTGTTGGAATAGCTCTTTATGATAGAAGTACACGAACAGTTGGGTTAGCTCACTGTATGCTTCCTGACAGTACTCAGTCTAAAAACGTATCAAATATAGCTAAATTTGTGGATACTGCACTAGAAGGTTTGGTTAGCGAAATGTTGAAATTAGGTGCAAACAAGACCAGAATAGTTGCAAAGCTTGCAGGAGGATCTCAAATGTTTAATTTTGCTCATTCGGCGGATTTAATGAGGATAGGATATAGAAATGCGACTATGGCAAAAGAAAAGCTTGAGATGATGAGAATTCCGCTTGTTTCTGAAGATACTGGAGGAAGTTACGGAAGAACTATTGAACTTGATTCATCTACCGGAATGTTGCTAATAAAAACCATAGGATATGGAATAAAGGAAATATAAGAGTCCAACTATAGATACATGCTTTTTCAAATTTTGCTTGGAGTATTTCGTTAAGATACATTTATTACATCCTTAGAGAGGAATTTGAGAATGGATTACGTCCAAAGGTTACCATTTATTTTAGGTGCGTCAATGGCAGTTATAATCGGAATAATAAGTAATAGTACAGGAACTGAATCGAAAACTATCTACATAAGAATGTCGGTAGGTTTGGTTGTTTTCTTTATACTAGGTTTATATATGAGAAATACTATATATAGAATTAATAAAGAGGTAAGAAAAAAGAAGGAGGAAGAGAGTAGAATAAAAGAACAATCGTTGATAGAAAATATAACGAAAGTTGAAAAACACAGTGTTGATTACAGAGTTGACGATAATAGTTTTGAAATGAACATAAATACTCAAAAAGAAGAAAAACTATACGATGAAGAGTTTACACCACTTAGTGTTAATAGCATTAATATTAACAAAGATGAGGGTGAATAGTATTATATAGAATTATTTCTATGTAATCATTTATAAAAATATTAGGCACTGGGGGATTTTAAATGTCGTCTTCAACTATCAAACAACAAGAAATGTGGCATCAGTACATCGATACGAAGGATCCTGCTATTAAGGAAAAGTTAATTATTGAGTATTCACATATTATTAAATATGTAGCAGGAAGGTTGAGTATATATTTCGGTTCAAACGTTGAATATGATGATCTCATTGGATACGGTGTTTTTGGACTTATTGATGCTATTGAGAAGTTTGATATATCTAAAGGTGTCAAATTTGAGACCTATGCTTCTCTTAGAATTAGGGGTTCAATAATTGATAGTATTAGAGAACTTGACTGGGTACCTAGATCTTTAAGGCAAAAGAATAAAGAACTTGAAAGAGTATATGCTGAAGTAGAAAATGAATTGGGGCATTCTGCAACGGATCAGGAAGTGGCGGACAAACTTCAGATTTCTATGGATGAATTTTATAAACTTTTAAATGAAGTAAACTTGTCTTCATTGATATCTCTAGAAGAATTTTTAGAGCAAAACTATGAGGGGGGTATCAGTTTAACTGGGAACAGTAAGGAAGACAAACCTGAAGGACATATGGAGATTACAGAGATTAGAGAAATATTAGTGGACGCTATAAGTAAATTACCAGAGAAGGAAAAAGCTGTTGTGTCTTTTTATTATTTTGAAGATTTAACACTAAAGGAGATTAGTGCAATAATGAAAGTATCCGAATCAAGAATATCCCAATTACACACAAAGGCTATTTTAAGACTTAGGGGCAAACTTGCTCGTCATAGGAGTATTTTATCGGAATAGAGCTTGTTTGTGTTATTTCAATGTACTGAAATCTCATTTGGTATTGTTTTCTTAAAATTAGTATCTAAGTAGAAAAGGAGGAGATTCAATGTTGAATAATACGGGCAGTTCATTCTTAAATCGAGCTAATGATGGAGTTTACGAGTTAGAGTATAGAGAAGACGGTGTTTATCTTAAAGTAGATCCTCCTATCGCAAAAGGAAAAAGAATTGAAACTCGGGAGATAGTTGAAAGGCTCAATAAGAAAAGGGTAAGAAATTATAGAATTGATGTTATTGAAGCAGCTTGTCTTAAAGCCAATAGAGTACCCGTATGTATTGCCGAGCCCCAAGAAGAAGTAAAACTTGATGCACAGGTTAGTGTTACAATTTCACCGGATAAGATGAAGGCATCAATTGTTATTAGTCCTCCCGATGGAGGCAGAACAATTAATACTCAAGATGTTATGGAGGCGTTAAATGCAAATGGTGTGGTCTACGGAATAAACAAGTCCAATATCGAAAACATAACCCAATATCCTATATACAATGAATCGGTTCTTATAGCTGAGGGCACACCGTCGATAAACGGTCAAAACGGGAAAGTAAAGTTTCATTTTGATTTGAAAAAGGATAGAAAATTTACTGAATTAGAGGATGGAAGAGTTGATTTTTATAATTTAAACATTATTGAGAGTGTTGAAAAAGGAAGTGTGTTATGTTCGCTTGTACCACCTCTTCCGGGAGTACCAGGGAAAACGGTAGACGGTTCCGAAATACCAGCTCAAGAAGGGAAGTTGGCGACTCTTCCAAAGGGGAAAAATGTTGAAATAACTGAAGACGGACAGCAACTGATCGCATCTATTGATGGTCAGGTGAATTATATAGATGGAAAAGTAAGTGTATATCAGATTTATGAGATACCGGCAAATGTTGATACATCGACTGGAAATGTAAAATTCATTGGCAATGTTATCGTAAGAGGTAATGTACTATCTGGATTTACCATTGAAGCAGGTGGAACAGTTGAAGTATATGGTGTGGTTGAGGCAGCAACAATTATTGCTGGGGGAGATATAATTTTAAGAAGAGGCATGCAAGGAGTTGGAAAGGGATTATTAGTAAGTGGTGGAGATGTAGTAGCAAAGTATATAGAGAACAGCATAATTGAAGCAAGATTAGATATTAAGGCTGAAGCAATAATGCACAGTACGGTGAAATGTGGTAATAAATTAGAGTTAAGTGGTAAAAAAGGTCTCCTGATAGGAGGAATTGCAAGGGTTGGAAAAGAAGTATCGGCAAAAGTGATAGGCTCATATATGGCCACTGTAACGGAAATTGAAGTGGGTGTAGATCCTTCCTTAAAGGAGAGGTATAAAAAAGCAAGAGAGGAATTAATAGTTCTTGAGGAAGATACTAAGAAGGCAGAACAGGCCATTACAATACTAAAAAAGCTTGAAGCTGTAGGTAATTTATCACCGGATAAACAGGAAATGCTAGCAAAGAGTGTTAGAACAAAGATGTTTTATACAAATAAAATCAACGATATTAAACAGGAATTGATAGGTATTGAACAAAGGCTTCAATATGAAGCACAAGGAATAATCAAGGCATATAACTTCATATATCCCGGTACAAAGGTTTCTATTGGAACTATTACGATGCTTGTAAAAGAGAATCTTCAGTACTGTACTTTGTACAGGGAAGGTGCGGATATAAAGATTGGTGCAATAAGCTCTTAAAATTATAAATAAGTTTTTTCCTAGGAATGTTTTAAAAAGGATGGTGCTATATGACAATAAAACCAATTGACTTTCAAGTACAAATTCCAAAGACTAATGAGATATCAAAGATTCAAAGTGATGAGAGACACAAAAATGAGCTCGTTCAACAGCAACAGTCTGCAAGTGCCCAACAAAAAGCACAAGACAGTGTTAATATAGTGCATTCACAGGAAAAGACTCAGCAGGCTAAAATAAATGAAAAACAAAAAAAAGGTTCGAAGGAAAAGAGAGAAAAGGATAACAAAAAGAAAAACTATAATAGTGACAGTTCATTAGAAGAAGAGCAAACTAGTATAATTGATATAAGACTTTAGAGAGTTAAATATAGTTAACAAAGGATAAGTTAAGGGGTGTGAATATGGTTGGTTTTTATTCTAGTATAATTTTTATAGGTATTATTCTTATAGTGATATCTCTAATATGGATTGTGTTCGATAAAAAAAACGCATTCGATACTGAGCTTCGTATGGATGAAAAAAAGGCAGAATTAATTAGAATAATAAGCGATGCGGAGATGATGGTACAAGAGCTTAATAAGTTTTCTGACTATATAGTTACACAGATCGGAGAGAAAAATGCAGAAATGGACACAAGATTTAGAGAAGCTGATAAGCTTATAGAAACTATGAGAGTTGAGTCGACTTCTTTTCATAATTTACGAAATGTGGTTATGACCAATGACCATTCCATTGAAACTAGTCCTAAGTTTATAGAGGTTAATCCATTAAAAAAGAGACATGGGGAATCGGAAAAGCCTAATGAGAAGGTTACGAATTCTAGTAAAGATATGAAAGGTGTATCTAAAGTAAAAGAAAAGATAATTTCGATAAACAATAAACATAATGAAGTAATAACCCTTGCGAATAAAGGTCTTAATGAGACTGAAATAGCACGAAAATTGAATATGGGAAAGGGAGAAATACAGCTGATTCTTGGTGTTAATCGATAAAGTTAATGATGACAATTTACAACACACGACTGATATTTTTATTTATTGTAAAAATTGTGTCTTGAGGAGGAAATATATGCGAAAATTTCATATAAAGAGTATAGTACTTGGAATAGGAGTAGGAATTGTGTTAACTGCTTTTATGAGTATAATTTACTTAGGAGGAAATCAGCCGACACTAAGTAAGGAAGAAGTAATTGAAAGAGCAAAGCAGTACGGTATGGTTTTTAGTGAAGATACTATACTTACAAACTCAGCAAATGATACGAAGGACAAGCAATAAATTATGACGCGGCAAAGCCGCAAGACTTCAGAATCCTGAATTTTGAGTTCTGAATTTTCCTTTAAAGCATTGATATAACTTGTGTGTGGCAAAAAAGTTTTCAAAAAAACAAACTTTTTTAAAGGAATTATATAAAGTCCTTTTCATTATAATTATAGTTTGATATGGGTGACAATAATTACTATTTTGTATAAAAGAGCGGTCTATAAATAGGAAATTCCTGTTTATGACCGCTTTATCTTTTTCGTTAGGATATTTCAAAGAATAAATATTTGTTGCAATATCTAAAATCAATGCAAAAAGGTTATTGAAAAATATATAGTTTATATTGTTAATGGTGATAGGGTATGGGAAATAATTGAAGCTCAACAGGTAGGATGTTATACTGAAAAAAGCATTCAAAATAGTTTGAAGGAGAGCAAACATGGAATCTAAACTGATTATAATTATTCTTTTTGCATTCATGCTTTCAGGTTGCGGAACTGCCTACGGTAAGACCGATACAAAAATTGAAGTCAGTTCATATTCCGAAAATACTATTAAGCTTAACGGAAGGTACAGCTTAGATATATCCTGTGATATAGGCAATATAGGCATATATACATGGAAAAGGGATGAAATTAAAATTGAAATAACAAGGAGAGTTAAAGGTACTTATAAAAGAGAAATGTTAATGGAAAAGCTTGAGAACTTTGATATAGAATTAATAACCGATAATGATACGGTTTTTTTGAAAAGCAGGTATAAGGGCAGAAAAAAAGATCTCTATGATGCGATTGTAGATTATACCATATATATGCCTAAAACAATAGAGCATATGAATTATAAGGTAAGCGAGGGGAAAGTAAGGATATATGACGATATACAAGGAGTTTTAAAGGCTGAACTTGATAATACGGATATTCAAATAAATAGATTTAACGGTGTATTGAATATTTTTGGAGAAGAAGGGGATGTAAAGATATCAAACGGCAAAATAAAAGGAAACTCAGAAGTGAGTAAGAAGGCAGGGAATATATTTATTAAGGCAGAGTTTGATCAAAATGGGGAATATATGATTTCGACAGGTTTTGGGCATATTGAGCTATTAGCAGAGGCTGGTTCTAAAATTAATTTTGAAACGGTGGGTGAATTGACAATAAACGAATTTGAACAAAATGGCTTTATAACAAGCAATGGGATTAATCAGTTAAAAATGCAGGGCTATAATTTAAGTAATGAAGATAAGGTTCCGAAGGTTAAACTTAAAAGTGAGTTGGGTAAAATATCAATAAGAAAATATTAGGGCTTTATTAAGAATAAAACAATAGTTTAGTTATTTCAAAAAGCAAATTATACATAATTTATTTTTATGGGATTTTCCTGTCTTTTGTGCTAGAATAGAGAACGAAGATATACAAAATTTATGATGTTAGAAAAATACAGCAAAGGAAAATCAAGATGAACAAAAAAACTCTTATATTTTTGATGGTATTTCTTGTATTGATGGTAGCAGTTGGTTTGTTGTACGTTTCAAACAGCAATAAAGATTCAACTGTTGCTAGTGATATGGAAAATGACCAGCCAAGTCCTACGGTTTCTATAGCTACTTATATACCTCAGACGAATTTGAATAATGATTACTTGCCTACTAGTGAGCCTTCAATTAAGCCTTCGACAGAGGTTCTAAAAATTGTAGCAGTAGGCGATATCCTTCTTGGTAGAGGTGTTCAGTCAAGACTTAAAAGAGCAAATAAAGACTATATTTATCCTTTCCTTGAAACAGCGGATATACTAAGAAAAGGAGATGTTGTATTTGCAAATCTTGAAGAACCTATAACTTCACGAACCCATTCTCTAACAGATATCAAGCAGGGTGGAAAATACGTATTAAAGAATGAAGTAGACTGTATAAAAGGCCTTGAATATGCAGGGTTTAATCTGTTCAGTCTTGCAAATAACCATATAATGGACTACTACGAAGATGGGCTGTATGACACACAAGCAATATTAAAAGAGCACAATATGGCTTTTAGTGGAGCAAACAAAAATATTGAAGAAGCAAAGAAGCCAGCAATTATTGAAAAGAAAGGTTATAAAATAGGGCTGCTTTCATATACCGATATGGCTGAAATCACCTATAAGGGTAATCCACCTCTTAGGTTTCTTGCAGAAGAAAGCAAGGCAGGAGTAGCGAAGAGACCTGAGAAGTTTGACGATACTATTAAGAGTGAAATAGAAAAATTGCGAAAAGAAGTTGATATATTGATGGTATCGCTGCACTGGGGGTATGAGGAAAGCTTTAAGATAGGGGATAGCCAGGTGGAATTTGCACATGACCTTATAGATAATGGAGTGGACGTGATATTAGGTCACCATGCCCATCAATTTCAAGGTATAGAGATATATAAAGGTAAACCGGTATTTTACAGCCTTGGGAACTTCATTTTTGACCAAAATGACCCGGAAAATCAGGAAGCTTTTATAATAAGTATGGAGTTTATAGATAATGAACTGGTGAGTTTAGAAGGTGTTCCTGTTAGGACAATTAATAAGACACAGGTTGTACCTCAGAAGGGTGAGGGTGCTAAAAATATACTGGAGAGGCAAATTGTTCTATGTGAGCAATTGAATACAAAGTGTGAAATCAAGGAGGACAAGCTTGTTTTTGAGTTGGCAGATTGAAGGGTGAAGTATTAAATAGCTATCGTTTTGGTTACATGGATAAATGTGCGGGGTGATGGTTTTTAACATGTGTGATTGCTGAGATGGGTGGGGGGTTTAGGTACTCGCCGCCGTGCAAAAGCATATTATTATAAGAACTAAGCTACGAGTTTTAAGAGAAGGTACGACTTGCTACGGGTCGAATCAAACTCGCTTTACTAGGAAAGGTTGATTCGACTTATAGTGATTTGCAAGTAATAGAGGAACGATATTTTGCTTTGCAAAACGCTTAGTCGACATTCTCTAAGGCTTGTAGCTCGATTTTATTCCATAATATGCGATTTGCACTATTGGGAGTTGTGCTTTTATTAGAAGGGGTCTAGCAGGACTTTGTGGTGTTTTATTTTTAGTTTTAATATAGGATAGTTATTTATCGCTGGGGTTTAGTTCCAGTGCTACTTTTTTTGCTGGTTTATGCTTTTGTTTTGGCTTTTTCTTTAATTCGATAGAGCTGAACACACTTAAATCAATCTTGCAAAAAGTCTTTTGAAAGATCATTGTGGTATAGCGAGCATCGGCTAGGGCTCGGTGCAAATTTTCTTCAACTGCAATTTCTAAGACATTAAGTGCATTTTCAAGGCTATACCTTTGACCGGCAGGTACTTCATATATGGACGATACCTGTTTTTGAAGGTCGATATTTTTTTTGAGCCAGCTAGTGGCTAACTTATGGCTTTTGCAGCTCATAAGCAAATGATGTACGTCATCGTGTCCCCAGCTTATTAATATATAATTTTCCCCAATCCAACTTCTAAACTTCGATATGATATCTTTAAAATTTTCAGCGTTATTAACATCTTCCTGTGTGATATTTGTTTTTCTTTTAACAACGGGAAATAATTTCTTAAAATACTTAGGCTTAATGAAAGCCTGAAATGTATCAACTACATTTAAATTACTGTCCAATTTGACAGCACCTATTTCAATTATTTCATTTGGAAGATTACTTTTAAAGGGTTTACTATTTAGCTCAAGGTCATATATTATATAATTCATATTCTCTCTTCTTTCTGTAATAGTGAATACTCTATGAATTTCTTTAAGTTTTATACAAATCAAACTATATCATATAATATAAAAAAAGGACAGGGTGCAAGAAATAATTATGTACAAAAAATAAAAAATCTCATATCTTTATAAAATGATATAAGATCTTTTATTCTAAATGTTTATTAGTCTGCATTATCAGGTTTTGAAAATTTTCTTGCTACAGTCATCATTATTTTTGTAGATAGATAAAAAATAATCAAAACAGTAAAGACTCCAGCGAGACCTATCGCTGATATTGTAAGTCCGTCAGAGATAGTTTTCCAATTCATATTTCATCACCTCAATTATAAAAATGATGGTACTAAAGCGAGCAACATTCCACCGGCTACTACTGAGCCAAGTTGTCCAGAAACGTTTGCACTTATTGACTGCATAATAATAAAGTTGGTTGGGTCTTCTTTAGTAGCCATTTTCTGAATTACTCTAGCGGACATAGGGAATGCCGATATTCCAGCAGCACCAATCATTGGGTTTACCTTTTTCTTTAGGAATAAGTTGAGGAATTTTGCAAAGAGAACTCCACCAGCTGTATCGAAAATAAAGGCAACCAAGCCTAAACCAAGTATAGCTAACGTTTGCCACTGTAAGAAATCTCTTGCTACCATAGTAGAACCTATTATTACACCAAGAAGAATTGTGACAAGATTGGCTAATTCGTTTTGAGCAGATTGAGACAACCTTTCCAAAACTCCGCATTCTCTGATAAGGTTTCCAAACATCAATAGACCAACAAGAGAAACACTATCCGGTGCAACAATACCAGCAATTATAGTTATTACTATTGGAAATAAAATTTTAACCGATTTAGGAATATCAACCTGAGTATATTCCATTCTAATGAGGCGTTCTTTTTTAGTTGTGAGAAGCTTTATAACAGGTGGCTGAATAATTGGTACAAGGGACATATACGAATAAGCTGCAACGGTTATTGCTCCTACGAGGGCTTGATTGTCTGTTATAAATTTGTTTGCTACAAAAATTGAAGTAGGACCATCAGCAGCACCTATGATACCAATTGAAGCTGCAGCACCTAAATCAAAGCCAAGTAAAAGTGCTAGCATCATTGTAGCAAAGATACCGAATTGGGCAGCAGCACCGAAAAACAACATAAACGGGTTTTGCAACAGTGGTCCGAAGTCAATCATAGCACCTACTGCGATAAAGATAAGTACAGGGAACAAGTCATTACGTATAGCGTTGTTGTAAAGAAAAGTTAAAACGCCGTGTTCTGGGTCTATTGCTGCAGAAAATGGAATGTTTGAAAGTATTGTCCCAAAACCTATTGGCAAAAGAAGAGTAGGTTCATACTCTTTAGTTATTGCAAGATAGATGAGAATTCCGGCAATGACAAACATTATTAAGTTCCCTAATGAAAAATTGGTAATGCCTTTTACTAATTCTTGCACAAGAGTGGCCTCCTTTGAAATATAAGATTTTCCTACTACAGTATATTTATTTTACAGATTTATTTCAAGTGTTTTCAAGCATTATATTAAATTATTATGTAATTAATTTATATATTAAATACATAACGTGCCTTAATTTCAATAATTAAAGCTATAGCATCCTAGTGTTAAGAATACTAAAATCTTCTTATTGCAAGCTGTGGAACTTTGCTCTAAGTATTGATATAATTTACTTAAAGNAAAAGTTATTGGTTAATTACCATAAAAAAATACAAAACAAATGCCGATGATTCTTTTGGATTAGTTTTATTCAATAAAAAGTTTAATGAAATAGGATGTATATCACTTAAACTATCTAGAAGGAATACTATGTAGTAAAGTATATTCGAAAATTAGTTGCATGGGGGATAAGATATGAACAGACCACTAATTATAGCACACAGAGGGGCATCAGCTTATGCACCTGAAAATACATTAAGTGCCATTAAAAAAGCAATCGAGATGAATTCAGACGGCATCGAACTTGATGTACAACTTTCAAAGGATGGTCATGTGGTTATAATTCATGATTCAACTGTGAATAGAACAAGTAATGGAAATGGTAAAGTGAAGAATCTAACATTAAAGCAGCTTAAAGACTTAGACTATGGAAGTTGGTTTTCAAAAGAATTCAAAAACGAGTCTATTTGCACTTTAGAAGAAGTTTTTTGCTATTTAAAGGATTATAAGGGTTTGATTAATGTTGAGATAAAAAAGGAATGGTTGCAGTTTAATTCAATTGAGAAAAAAGTTGCGGATTTAATAGCTAAATATGATCTAAGAGATAGGACTATTGTGTCTTCTTTTAGCACATTAAGTCTTTTGAAAATAAAAAGAATAGACAAGAATATACAGACTGGTATCTTATATTCTTCATCTACTAAAAGACTTATTTTGTTCGCCGAATTCTTTAAAATGGACGCAATCCATCCATGGTATCAAAATGTGACTAAGGATGTAAAAAAAATTGCTGTTAAAGATAATTTAAAAATAAATACCTATACAGTAGATGAACCAAAAGAAATAAAGAAGTTAGCTGACCTTGGAGTAGACGGGATAATAACAAATGTACCCGACATTGCTCTAAAAGAATTAAATAGAGCCCATGATGATCTTTACTCCGGCTGATATAAATCTCTGACAACCCTATGACAATCTTTCGACTGCCATAAAGCTTTACAAAACCTATATCAACCTTTGCTCGGTTATCAGGAATCTCTTAGAAGCCTGTTGCAATCTTTCGACTACAACAAACCTCCAACATCAAAACTTAAGTCACAGGGACTACCGCACCAGTCGGTAGGCTAATGCCATTAGCATCAATGCCTGCGAAACCCCAGATAATCTTAACTCGAATAGTATACATCCCTATCAACCATACTGTAATAACAACAATTACTACAATATAGCTTTACAGAACATATAATACTCTGCCCGCCGGCTAATATCGAGCCCTAGTGCCAAAAAACAAGCAAAACCCGATATTAACCTTTGGCCGACTGTTATAAAGCCTATATTGACCCTATAACAATCTTGGTTCGACCATCATGAACCCTACGCTATTATTATGGTCGATATTAAAAATTAAATTCGTGGTAATGTATGGAAAATAAAGATTTACAAAGCAAAAAGCTTTCATAGTCAAAAATCATGAAAGCTTTTTTGGTGCGCCATCGGGGACTCGAACCCAGGGCCCACTGATTAAGAGTCAGTTGCTCTACCAACTGAGCTAATAGCGCATATATCCGCCGAACACTTAATAATTATAAGAGTTAAGTTCTCGAATGTCAATACTTATTTTAATTTTTTTTTTGTAGTGGAAATTACCAAAAAAATTTTGAAAAAAGTATTGATTTGTTTTTGGGTATATGTTATTATTATCAGGCGATAGGCCGAAGTGGTGAAACTGGCAGACGCACTGGACTCAAAATCCAGCGGTAG